>PDMW01003977.1_pt1 | contig 12847 bp, 18 predicted proteins | sample 1515511 | NCBI WGS metagenome assembly PDMW01 (sample SAMN07343023, study PRJNA328102) | Marine metagenome, whole genome shotgun sequencing project. | biome: marine; feature: bay; material: water; isolation source: viruses from water sample < 0.22 micron filtered, nuclease treated, low... ... | reverse complement strand
GTAAAAACAGGTGTACCCCCATAAACGCCCCACAAGCCCCCAACCATAAAAACGAGGGTACCACCATCAGTGGGAAAACAAATGAGCACATGGGCGAAGCCAGCGATCAAGGATTGTGCATTGACGGGTAAAAATAGGCGTACCCATGCAAGCTCTGTACGCCCCCGCATGACGTAAAAACGAGGGTACCAGTACAAGTACCCAACCCAAATCCAAACGCCCCCTGTAGGCACAAAAAAAGCCCCCAATCAAGGGGGCTTGAAGTGACCATTGGGTCAAGCTTGTGCTAATGTTTGCCAGTGGGCTTGATTGCTTGAGTAATGCGGTAGGCAAGTGATGCGAGGTGCAACCCGCCCAAACTTACCCATGCGACCAACCAAGAATTTGAGCAGATATTCGTGCCCCTTTGAGCATGGGATCAAAGCACCGTTTCTGTCATCAGTGCCCCATTTCAGACTGGTCAATGTGTTGAACATTGGCTGTTGGTAATTGGCAACTTGCTTGACTGATCTCAGACCCCTTAGCACTTGTGACTGAGTGAAGACCAACCAAAACACCGCCTTGGAAAAATCAAGGGTACCTTGATGCTGTCTGTACTCAATTGTACCGTGTTTGCCAAATGCTGTCAGATTCAAATGACGGTACCGATAATGATCTGACTGACTGACTCGCACATCTTGCGTGTTTTGAATCCCACGGCTTTCCATGAAGCTTGTCGTGCGTTTCTGCTCGCACCAGCTGGTGGTATCAAGCACGTCCCTGTTGGATTTTGTCCATGTGGATCGTGCATCAGCTCTGCGTGATTCTGCGACCAAACCGTCAATTGCCTTCTCATTGGCAACGGCGAAGTTTGACAGATTCTGTAGGCGTTTAGCAGTAAAGCGGGTACCTACATGGTGTACATGGGTACCGCATGAGATGTTCACTTTGCACTTATGCTCTCCCATGATGCGAAGCACCGCTTGCATCTGACCAACCAAATCCTTGAACGTCAGATTGCATGGGCTGGTTAACTCAAAGCCCCTGTAGTTGCGTTGAATGTATGAGCTATTGAAAGCACCCAATCTGAGTGATCCGTCAGTTTTCCAAATCCAAGCTGGAAAGGCACGACCCATGGCTTGCATGTAAGTCTTCTCATGCATGGTCACTGCGTCCTTCAACGCACCCTTCAGTAGATGTACCTTGTCAGTATGGCAAAAGAATTCAAACTCAATTGCCATTGTGCGGGTGTTATCCACAACATCAGATGTTATGGCTTGGATCATTTCGTTCGTTATTTCGTCTATCATTTCTTATCTTTCGTTTTGGTTAATTGGCGGTACTGAATGCACCGCTCAGTTAATACAGTAGTACCCCTTGCACCCATTGCAAGCCCAATGTGCCCCTTTTTATTGCCCCTTAAATGGTTCGCCTACTAAGAGCAATAATGCACCGCTCATAGGGTACCTGTTTTTTACCGCACGGGTACCCGCTTTTTTACACGCTATACAGAGGGGGGAGGGGGTTGGACAATTTTTTTTTTATTGTACAGTAATATATTAACTAGGTTTCAAAAAAAACTGCCCCTCATAGGGGGGATACCAGTCCACCCCGTCTATGGTATTCCTTAAGGTATCCTAGTCATGTGTTACTTAGCTCGTATAAACTCGCAGGAGTCCATTTAACTGGAGCCTTAACACTTGGTATCTTTAAGGAATACATAGATTAAACTGCTTGTCAAGCTTATTTTCCAATTATTCCCCAAGTATTTTGCAAGTATCTTTGCTATTGACAACTGTATAAGAAGTGCTAATGTTGGGATTGTGTCAGAAGATATACACAAGGAGATGCTAATGAAGCAGATTTCTGAGCAGATACAAAAAGTATCCGCCGAAAAGGAATTAGTTCAGCTAAAAAGCCTTAGCCGCCATGCACCCGAAAAGGTGGCGGAAATACTTTATTTGTTTAGCACAGGCAGTTCTCAGACTAAATTGGTCAAGAAATATGGGTACGCCAGAGAAACGATTATAAGTGTATTGACTGATTACTCAGACGCTCTGGGCACATTTCGGGAGCTTAGTGGTAAACTCTCTGCTAAGAACTACATGAATCTTAGTAGCCTTGAGGAGGATTTAATTGAAAAGGTTCGTGACCGAATGGACAATGACCCCGAAATGGAGGTCAGTTTTCGGGATTTAAAGGAGCTGTCCATAGCTAAAGCCAATGCCAATAGAGAGGCTATGACGGCTAGAGGTGAGGTCACTAATATCACCGAAGGCAGAAAAGTGTACACAAAAGAGGATTATGACGACATAGTTAAGTCCGCCAAGGATCGCATCAAGAAAGCTAAAATTATAGAGGCAGAAATTGTAACCGAGGGGGATAATGGACGAGGAGATTCTTAATAAACTAAAAGAAATACTGGGTGAACATTATCCTAATTACTGCATTATTGTGCTGGATGAAGAAGGAGAAGTTCAGTCCGAGTACACTACGGTTTCCGTAGCCAGAATGCTCATTAGAGAGGCATCACTAGATTTTAGAGATGACAATGTAGAAGTTGTGTGGGATATAGACGATACGGATGATTAATTTTACAGAGCATCCAGTATTAAAGCCACCTACGGATGAAGAAATCGTGGCTTTGGCGGAAGTTGATCCAAAATTGTTGGCTGATTTGCATCAAGCCCACGAAAATCTTATTCGTGCTAGCGTAGAAGATCCTTTGCGTAGTGGATTTGATCTTGATGGTTGGGGAAGAATTCGCAATGCGATAGGAAAATATAATGAGGTTATTACTTTCGGTGGAAATCGCAGTGGAAAAACTACTGGATGTGCAAAGTTGCTAATGGAGGCGGTAACTAAGAACACTGATGGTCATGTTGTTTGCTTTAGTCAAAACGCAGATACATCAGTCAAAGTCCAGCAAGCCGCAGTATGGGAAATGATGCCCAGAGAATTTAAGAAAAAAACTAAAAGCATTGAGGGCTATATTAATTTTAGTATGCAGAATGGGTTTACTGGTTCTAGTTTCATATTTCCTGACACTAGAACTAGAGTGGACTTTAAAACCTATACGCAGTTCAGCAACAATCAGACTATCCTTGAGGGATTTGAGTTTGGATTCAAAAACAACCCAGAACTTAATATCGGGGCTTGGCTAGATGAATATTTGGGTGACGCTTCACTAGTAAACACCTTGCGATTTCGTTTAGCTACTAGGGATAGCAAAATGTTGCTTGGATTTACGCCAATTGATGGGTATACATCTTTTGTATCTGAGTACTTGAAGGGTGCACAAACATTGCAGACCCGAAAGGCATCTCTACTAAAAGATAGAGAACTTCCCGTCCAACAATACAGTCCGAATCGTGATGCTGGAGTAGTTTACTTGCATTCTGATGAAAACCCATTTGGGGGATATGACCGAATAAAGAAAGATTTGCAACAATCCACTGATGAGCAAATTCTTTGTCGTGCTTATGGTTATCCTGTAAGAAGTATGACATCGCTACTTCCCAAGTTTAGCACTTCTGTAAATGTATTGTCGGACGAACCAAATCAATATGGGATGAAGTTCCCCGACATTTCGGATAAGTTGAAGTACACCTGCTACCAAGTAGTTGACCCAGCAGGAAATAGGAATTTTACATCAATTTGGGGAGCGGTAAACAAGGATGGTGAAATATACATTAAGAGAGAGTTCCCTGATCTTAATACATACGGCGAATGGGCAATTTTTGGCGATCCTAGGTGGCGTTTTGGACCCGCTTCTAAGAAAATTGGATATGATATTGCTGGATATGCTGATTTATTTAAAGAAATAGAACAAGAAGAAGGGCTAAGGGTCTTTGAAAGAATAGGGGACTCAAGATATTTTGCTAGAGAAAATGAAAACAATGAGGATTTGTTTTTGTCTTTCTCTGATTGCGGGATGGATTTTGTACCATCCAGCGGCAAACAAGAGCGAGAAGGCATTATCAAACTAGATGAATGGTTTGATTATAATGAAAACGTCAAAATTGACTTAGCTAATATGCCCAGATGCTATATTCACGAGGATTGCGGCAATTTAATTGAATCAATAACTCATTATAACGCAAATGGTAAAACGGATGAATGCTTGAAGGATTTTTTTGATGTATTAAGATATTTTAGAATGGCTAACGATGGTCGGGGACCCGATTTCGTAAATGCACAATCACTACAAGTTACAAGGAAGAATATAGGAGGTTACTAATGGCAAAGAAAAAATTAAAACAGATAGCAGAGGAATTTGATATTCCTTTTGAAAAAGCTCAGGATTTAGCATTTCAAAATCTTGAGGAAGAAATGATTACTGGAAAGGGTAAAAATACCTGGATTAATGAAGATGGACAAATAGTATTTGATACTATTATACCTGTACCAGTAATATACAGGGGTCGCGTAGTGCGATTAATGCCGAATCCAAGATTTGTCTTGACAAGGATACCAGATTTAAATACTACAGTAGCAGTAGAGGCTAAATTAAATATAGCTAAAAATTTAAATGGAAAATATATTTATGTACAAGTTGATAATTCTAACAATAATAGCACTTATCATCACATTATACCTTCTCGGCGATGAACCATTTTGTTGAATTTTTTTCATATAGTTTTGATAATATCAACTCACTGCTTGATGTCTTGCTTTATATGTTAAAATAACCAGCTAAGTATGGACAATCAAAATATTTCGGAAGAGCTAACTTATGTTAGCAAAAAACCCAATGTAACAGTCTTACGAAACGCCTACGAAAGAACAACTACGGAGTTATCGTCATTTTTTGACCTTTGCCGTGCTTCTTACGACGACAGGCGTAATTTCTGGGCTGGAAAAAGTCCCGACCTGCGTAAGCATGGAGCGGATGCTTTTCCGTGGGAGGGTGCGTCGGACATGGAAAGCCATGTTATTGATGAGCGAATAAGTCGCCTTGTGTCTTTGTTTATTGCTTCTTTATCACGAGCTAATATTCGGGCATTTCCAGTATCCAGTGATGATATGGGCAGAGCCAAAGTAGTATCAAGCTTTTTAAAGTGGATGGTATCTTCTGGTTATATTCCACGTTTTAAAAAAGAAATGGAACTTGGTGCAAATTATCTACTTGAGCGTGGCTTGCTTATTAGTTATGTAGGATGGCATCGCGAAGATCGCCGAATTATCCAAGAACTTACCGTTCAACAAATAGCTGGTTATTCTCAGGAAGCAATGGATATGTTTATGTCTGGATACGCTGATGAAGAAGTGCAACAGGCACTTATGCTTTCTTTTGACGGTTTAACAGAAAAAAAAGCTAAAAAAGCAGTCCAAGAACTACGAAAAAAGGGCGTTACAGAACTGCCCGTAGTTCGTAGGCAGGTGGATGCACCAGAAATTAAAACTCTTTCACCTGACGGGGACTTCTTTTTCCCCTCTTATGTAACAGATCCACAAAGAGCACCTTTTTGTTTTTGGCGTACTTATTATACTGCACAGGAGTTAGAAAATAAAGTCGCAACCGACGGTTGGAACGAGGATTTTGTTGATTATGTAATCAAACATTATCGCGGCGTAAATTCAAATAGCATTGAGCGTAATGAAATTGGATCGCCAGTCATTGAGACAAATTTAACTAATGCTGTATATACAGCAGATGAATTAATTGAAATAGTACATGGGTATCAAAGGTTAATTGACGAAGAGGACAATTCAGAGGGTATTTACGAAACTATATTTCATCGGGAACTTTCAAGTGATGCTGAAGTACAGCCCTACGCTAAATTTGAATTAATGAATGGGTATGAGGATTATCCCGTTGTAGTTACTAAACTTTCAGAAGATAGTAAACGTCTTTACGATACAAATACTATTCCTTCATTACTTCGTGGAATACAAAATCAAGTAAAAATTGAACGTGATTCAAGAGTAGACCGCAACAGTTGGGCAACTTTGCCACCCTTAATGCACCCCAAGGGTCAAGCACCTCTAGAATATGGTCCAGGTCGCTTTATTCCTTATCGTCGCAAGGGAGATATTGAATTTGCTCCGTCACCGCCGTCGCCCACTGGTTCTGTTGAAATAGAAAATACCTTAGAGCAACAAGCTGATAGGCTTGTGGGGCTAGATGATTCGGTAATTTCACAAACTAAAAAACAATTCTTAGTTGATAAGTTCTTATCTCATTCTTCAGAAGTTTTAAAACTTGCATATAAGTGTTTCCAAAGATTTGGTCCCGATTCGGTGTTTTTTAAAGTAACAGGAGTACCCGATCCTCAATTAATGGACAAAGGCGACCCTACGGAAAACTTTGATGTTATTGTGAATTATGATGTATTAAATACTGATCCAGAGTCACAAGAAAAAAAGTTACAACAATTTATTGCACTTTCAAATTTAGACAGAAATGGTCGTTTAAGTATGGATCGTTTGCTTGAGTTGTCAGCTAGTGCTATTGATCCTGTTCTTGCGGACGGTATGATTATGCCAGCCAAAGAAGCACAAGAAGATATTCGTACTGAAATTACTGACGATCTATCTAAGTTGTATGCTGGAATTGAAGTTCCTGCTCGTCCAAACGGTGCTCAATTTGCACTACAAGCAATTCAAGAGTATGCTCAACAACCCGATATCATGCAACGCTTACAGAGCGATGAAGGATTCAAAGCTCGTATGGAAAAATATGCACAACAATACAACTTCCAAATGCAACAAAACCAAAATGCCGAAATTGGCAAAATTGGAACTGCTCCATCTTCAATGGGCAATATGAGTACACAAACAATGAACCAACAATAATATGGCAGACAATATTACTAGAACTGATTACGCTAAAAGGCGTGAGGGCGAAATGATTGAAAAAGAAGACAAGAAATCTTCTGAATCTTTAACTGAGCGATTTAAAGACGTTATTCGTGATGCGGAAGGTTTAAAGCTAGAAGCTTATAAGCCAGATCCAACCGAAGAACATTTTACTATTGGTTATGGTCGCTATGGTGCAGAAATAGAAGAAGGAGATACTATTACTGAGGAAACAGCAGAAGAAATGCTGGATGAAGATGTTCGTGTTCGTATTGATTCATTAAAGGAAATGCTTCCTGAGTTTGATACTTATCCCGATAGTTTAAAAGATGCGTTGTTCAGTGAACACTATCGCGGCTCTATTGCAGACAGCCCAAAAACAGTTAAATTAATGCTGGATTATGATTTTGACGAAGCGGCTCTTGAATATTTGAGGAACAAGGAATACGAACAAGCGGAAGAAAAAGGAATTCCAGGTATTCGCCCACGAATGGAAAAATTATCTGAGGAACTAGGTAAACTAAGTGCTAAGTAATGCCAAAAGATAATATTGATAGGGACATAGACACCCTAAAAACACACGATACATTTATTCGTTTTTTGTCTTTTGTTGAAACACTTCGTGACGAATGCATTGCTGACCTTCACGATTCACCAACCGAAAAAATACAACAAATTTCTGGTCGGATTTTATCTTACGACCAAATTCTTGAAATGACACAATTTAAAGATTTAAAACATTTGATTAAGCAATAGCTTGTCAGATGTGCTAAGATATAACAATCGCCCTCGCTCGGCGTTAAGGAGTGGAAACATATGTCAGATGAAATAATGACGGAGAACGCTGATTCCGTTGAAAATACAGCGATTACAGAAGAGGTAGTGCCAGTAGCCGAACCAGTTTCGGAAACTAAACCTGTTTCTTCAAATATGTCAGCGGAGGACTTTATTAGTTCACGCTTAGGTGGTGAGACTCCACCAAAAGATGAGGTTAAAGTAAAATCTAATCCAGAGGGTGACGCAGAGCCTGAAAGTGAAGATGAAGCTAAAGCCGATGTTCTTTCACAGGTTGATTTAGATGATATGACGGAGGGTGAGCTTCAAGAGCTTTCTCAGAAGTTAGGTTCTCGTGCTGTAAAACGCTTCGGGGAACTAACGGCAAAGAGAAAAGCGGCTGAAGAACGAATCCAAGCACTGGAATCACAGCTTCAAAAAAAAGCTAAAAAACCAGTATCCGTATCGGACATTGATCAAAATCCATACAAGGATCTAAAAAACATTAAAGAAATTCAAGAAAAATCCAAAGAAATTAAGGATGCAATTGAATGGGCTGAAAATGTTCTTTTTGAGTCCGATGATTATTCCGCAAATGATACAGTTACCGAAATGGAAGGTAAAAGTGTCACAAAAAAGGAAGTAAGAAATATTCTTAAAAATGCTAGAACAGCACAAAAAAGATATATTCCTCAAAAAATCCAAGATTTGCAAAATAAAGCTCAAGGGCAAAAAATGCAAAAAGGATTAGACGAGAAAATCAGACAAGAAATTCCTTGGACGGAAGAAAAAGATAACGCTACAAACCAGCGTTACCAAGCAATGTTAAATGATCAAAGACTAAAAAATGCATTAAAAAATGCCGACCCAACACTAAAAGCACAAATGCCATATCTTTTGGCTCATGCGGCAAATAGTATTTTTGGGGAAAGAAAGTTAGTTGATCAAACCGTTACACCATCTAAATCTCTTAATCCGCCTAAAAGTGTAAGCAATACGGCGGTTAAAAGTGAAAAACCTACTAGTCGGAGGAACAAAAACATCCAGACATCTCAAAGTTCGTTTCGCTCTACTGGAGCGGCGAATGATTTCATCAAACTCAGAACTGCACAACTAAGTCGTTAATCCAATAATAGAAAGTATAATACTATGGCGTTTTCAAACACCTATGATACAACAAATAACGGATCGGCTGTTTCCAATCGCGAGGACTTGACTGATGTCTTGACTATCCTTGCTCCTGAAGAAACTCCGATTCTTTCTGGTGCCTCTAAAAAGAAGGCATCCGCAACTAACACTGAATGGACTGTTGACAGTCTCGCCGCTCCTGTAACCACAGGTATTGACGAGGGTGCTGACGTTCTTACCTTCACCGACCAGTTTGCTGGTCGTGCTCGCATGGGTAACTTCACACAGAAGTTCCGCCGCGATTACAAGGTATCAGAACTGCAAGAAGCAGTTGATTCAGTCGGTCCCGCTAAGATTGCTGAAGCAGAAGCTAAGGCTATTCGTGAACTCAAGCGTGACGTAGAGGCAACTCTATGTTCTGCCAATACAAAGCAACAAGCTACCGCTCTTCTTCCTTATAAGATGAATGGTCTTGCCGCTTATATTGACAGTGCTCCTGCCGCTGGTGTTGGTGTCCCAACTGGTTTTGAGACACCCGCTTCTAGCATCTACACACAAGCTGAAGATACTACTACTCCGTTCAACGAGAGTGTGTTCAATGACCTTATTTCCAGCATCTTTGATGTTAATGGAGTAAGCAACGGACTTACACTTGTAGCTAACACAGGTCTACGCCGCACAATTAGCGATTTCGCTCGTTTGGCTGGTGTAAGCGGTACTGATGCTGATTCAGTTCGCACTGTGAACTACGATGGTGGTTCTGCTGATATTAAACTATCAGTTGAGCTATACCAAAGCGATCATGGTATCGTTTCTATCGTAAATGGCAACCCTGTCTGTATGCCTAACTTTGGCACAGCAACAAATAAGGGTGCTGGCTTCCTCGTAAACCCTGAATACTACGGTGTTCACGAGCTGATCCCAATGGGAACTTCTCGTCTGCCTAATCTTGGTGGTGGTGAGCGTGGTATCGTGGATTGTGCTTTGACCCTCGGTGTTTATCACCCACAGGCTCACGGTCTTATCCAAGGACAAGCTTAAATAATTCTGGTTGGGGGGCGAAAGCCCCCCGCCTTTTTATTATGGAAATAATTAGCAAGCCTCACGAAATCACACAAGAAGCTATTGATCGTGCTTTTGTTGATCATGTAAAAAATAGCTTTAAACAAGAACGAGCTACAGAAAGTTCTCGTCGTGACATTGCCCGAAAGGAAGCAACAGCAGAAAAAGGCAAAACGCATCCAGTACTTGGGAAATGCGTAGCCACAATCCCTGCACGGGATTATTTCAGAATGATTAAAAAATACGGCACTGACCAAGTTCATTCTAAAGAATTTTTAAAGTACTACAACAAAACCTACTCAGATTTGAGTGCAAATAAAATATAGTGCAAACTAGATCATATGAATCCTTATTTAATTTAGTAAAATCCTTAGCGGGAGTAAATGACTTTACCACTGAGGAAGATAGCTATATATTAAATTTTACCAACCGCAGGTTTAAACAAGCTTTTGATGCGTATCCTTTTTGGGCACGGTATTTGGTAGCTGGGGAAGCTCGTACGGTTGATGCAAACAATGTAGTTGCTTTTACGGAAGCCAATAAAACAAACATTGGCGAGTTTCAACGTATTCACAGGAATCAACCTTTTGATCGTAATTCCACTATTGAGTATGATTTTTATGTGACCGAAAGTGGAGCGTCTTTATTAAATGTACGAAGTGGATCATCTAATTCGGTATATGTTACATACAAAAAAGAAGTTCCCGACATAGTGTTTGCTAGCCTTATTCCTTTGGAATTTTATTATTTTATAGCTCATGCTGTTTATGCAGATTTTCTTCGTATGGATGGTCAAAATGAAAAAGCCCTTGTAGAAGAACAAATTGCAGAACAATATTTAGATGACGAGCTTGGCAAGGCTAGTATAATAGCTAACACCAACATCGTTGGAAAAAAAATCTCAACATATGTCAATAGACAATCCCGATAATAATGAATAGTTCAAAAAATCAAACATTAGAATTTAGTTCTGGCGGTTCCGCTCTTATAAATTCGTCCTCTGCTTCTGTTAGTGGAACTTTTGGAGCAATACAGTTCCTTAAGGATTCTACAATAGCTGGAATTACAGCACCCAAAGTTACAAATCCAACACTTTTAGTGGATTCATTTACTGCGGGAACTGTATTATATGGAGAATTTTCAGGTGTTTCTGTTAGTAGCGGTTTAGTAGCACTACATAGGTTTTAATAATGAACCTATCCTCAAAGTTAAGTCTTAGCACTTTAGCTGTACAGCCAGTTCTAGAACTTAAACCTGCTAAGAGTCAAAGCAATCTTAGTTTAACTAATTTTTCAACAACTTGGAGTGCTGGAAACCGCACTGTTAGGGCTGTTGCAAGCGGAGCTAGATCTGAAGATCAACTCATTACTTTGTTGCACTTTAATTCTAGTCATTTTAGCTTGGGAACTTATCGCATAACATTTGATGTTACACAAGCTTCAGGAACAAGCATAAATGATCCTATTTCTGGCTCGGACAGAAACCGTATTGAAATAGTAACCAGAGATAATAGCGAAATTGAACAAAACCCTGATTCTTTAAATAAAGATAGATTTCAGGCAAGAGAAGGATCAAACTCAATTACAGCTATTTTGTTTGACGACGGGTCATCATCAAATAAACCTTCAATAGCTTTATTTTTTCAAAGAAGTGCAATATTTGATGTAACTATTTCAAATATTAAACTACAACATTATACTTAATTTGAACAATGGATCAAACAATGGGTCATTTTAAAATTTGGAGTGCAGTTTTTTTAGCTGAAGTTACGGCTTGGAATCTTTCGGATTTAAATGAGGTTGCTAGTATTATTGCATATTTATGTGGTGCAGTGGGTTCATTGGCACTTGCGTATCATCATATAATAAAGAAGAAATGACACCAGAACTAATAGCAATGCTCGGAGGGGGAGTCAGCGGCTTTATAATGAAGCTTATTGGCACACAGATGGACAATCAAGCCCGTCAGTTTGAGCGTATGATTGCGTCCCAGCAAACAGCAGATGCTTCTGCGGATGCCGCCGCAAAACGTGATGGCGGAGTTATAGTTCGCAGGTTTCTAGTCGTATGCACCATCTTTGCCATTGTAATAGCCCCATTCGTCTTCGCGTGGACAGATGTAGGGGTAAGTGTATCTAGAGATACAAACGGCTTTCTAGGGCTATTTAAAGGCGTTCAGTGGCAAACTGTGCAAGGGTTCGTAATTATGCCAGAAATAAGACAAACAGCTTTAGCCATTGTAGGATTCTACTTTGGTTCATCTCAAGTCAAATAATATGAAAAAGTGCAATTGTGGAAAATCCAGCACCATGCCGAAATGCGATGGTAGCTCTCATAATATTAAACCAAGAAATTTAGGTAGCGGTAAGAAAATGACCCGCAAACCATTAAAATAAACCCAGTAGGAGAATATAGATATGCCATACGGAAAAGGTACATACGGAAGTAAAGTCGGAAGACCTCCTAAGAAAAAAGTAGCTAAGAAAAAAGCTGTTAAAAGAAAGTAAGTAATATGCCCAAGGATGCTTGTTATAAAAAAGTAAAAGCTAGATATAAAGTTTTTCCTTCTGCTTACGCATCTGGAGCTATTGCTAAATGTAGAAAGGTAGGAGCTTCTAATTGGGGCAACAAGTCAAAGAGGAAAAAAGTTTAAATGGCAGTTCGCAAAACACAAGCAGGACTGGATCTAAAAAGATGGTTCAAGGAGGACTGGAAAGATGTCCGCTCGGGCAAGCCTTGCGGGAGACAGAAGGGCGAAAAGCGAGGAACGCCATATTGCAGACCATCCAAACGTGTAAGCTCAAGGACTCCTGTTACTGCATCAGAGATGTCCAAAAGCGAAAAAAGTTCACGCATTTCACAGAAAAAAAATTTGGGGCAACCCGCAGGGAAACCCCGTAGAGTAAAATCAATAAGGAGAAAATCAATATGATGAATACAAGAGGAAGACTATCTCGTCCTATGGCTCGTCCCATGAGTCGTCCAGCACGTCCTATGGCGGCTCGTCCTATGGCTCGCCCCATGAGTCGTCCAGCCCGTCCAATGGCAAGACCTATGGCTCGCCCAATGGCTCGTCGTGCAACACGTCCTATGGCACGTCCTAT
>PDMW01041052.1_pt1 | contig 12885 bp, 10 predicted proteins | sample 1515511 | NCBI WGS metagenome assembly PDMW01 (sample SAMN07343023, study PRJNA328102) | Marine metagenome, whole genome shotgun sequencing project. | biome: marine; feature: bay; material: water; isolation source: viruses from water sample < 0.22 micron filtered, nuclease treated, low... ... | reverse complement strand
TTCCAAGTTTTATTTATTCCATTTCTAGTATCATTAAAACCCCTTTGTGGTAAAAGAACTTTAAAATGGACGAATTTGTTAGTATTATAAGCATCTTTTTTAATTCTTAAATCTACAGATAAATCAATAAACATTTTTAATAAATCATCAGAATATGTTGGGGTTTCAATGATAGTATTTAATGCTGTAAGTTGTGTTGTTTCAATTTCATTAAGAACTTGTTTTGATGATGTAATTTTACTATGAATTGATTGTTGCTTAGCAAAACAATAATATAAATGAGATATTTTACGTTCTCTGTTTATTTGTTGTAACATTGCAGTTGGTGATATTGTCTGTTCTGTATAATAGCAATAAACAGGTCTTTTATGAATTCCTAAATATCCATTACTATCATTACCATATACTATTTTAGGACTAAAAATAATTTTAGCGTGTGATTTCAAATCTATATGTGTTTCTGAACCTTTTCTTATATCTTGTCTAGCAACAATTAATTTGATTTCTTCTGTTGGATTTAATTTAATTAATTGTTCATAAATATCTTTTGCTTCATTTCTACTATCTGTAGCACATATAAACGTTTTTTCTTTGTTTAATTGTTTTATTAATTCCCTTTTGCTTACAATTTGTGTAGCAGGTGTTCCCTTATTATGAATATGTTTATTTTGAATGTATGTAAAAGTATTTGAGTTTCTATATTTTCTTAACTCTTTAATATATTCAATAAACTTAATACTAATATCACTAATATCAGCATCAGAACAAATAATTTTCTTTGCTTTTAAAAATATATCATTAACTAGAAACTCAAATACTTCAATTCTTTTATTATTCATTGTAGAACTTTCTAAACAATATTCAATTAATGAATTAAATTCATCTAGGAACACAACACGATTTTTTAATTCTATTTCCTTTCCTTCGTGAGAATAAGACCACCCTTTTATTTTCATAATACTATCAATACAAATAATTAAACCATTATTAGTATTATCAATTTCATTAGTATAAATATCAACACCTTCAATTTCTTTTTCAAAGTCTGCATGTTGTTCTTTTGCCAATGAAATTCGTGAAACAATACTTACAAATTTTTGACCAGTTTTAATCATATACTGTTTGAAACTAGAAGACTTTGCTGTTCCAGTGTCTGATTGTAAAACAATATCATCGTAATCATCATAATTAAATCCGTTAATATATCTATTATTATTATATTTGAAAGTTTCATATTTCACTATTGCTTCTTGTCTATCTTTATCATCTTCATATCTTTTATTTTTCAATAATTTTAAAATATATTTATATGTATCATATTGTTTTTGTTTTGGTAAAAATACTTCTAATTTACTTCTAACATCATCAAAATTATATAGGAATTTTAAATCAGACATTTCATAACGTTTTACACCATTGATTAAAAAATTTAGTTTTTCAACATTGTCTCTTAATAAATATGAATATTCTCTCATTTCTGAAAATGGTTTGTATTCATCAATTATATATTCACCAGTTAAATATTCCATATCAATTAATACATCAGGTTTTGATTTTTTATCAGGAAGGGGTTTGTATTTTGTAAGATTAATTAAATCTTTGAAACCAGAATTAACAACTAGATGTTCAAAATACAAACACTGAACATTATTGTTTTTAAATTTGTTCCAATATTCTTCATTTTCTTTTGCATCAAAAGTCATAAACCATTTTTTACTGTATTCACGCCAAATATCTTTTTTTCCTATTTGTTTCATACCACTTGTAAATTTCATCCAATATTCAAATTGTAAAAAATATTTATCAGGTAAATTATCACAAATTTTTCTAATATCAGAGTCTGTTAAATTAAATTTGTGTTGTTGGTCTATATCAAAATTTTTAACACTTTTAATTAATTTATCTATCTTTTTATTGTTTTTAGATTGTTTTATTTCTACACCGCAATCTTTAGCAACCACATTTAAGAGAAAGTCTTTCAACTTTTTGGGAAGCGGTTTAATATCCTTGTGTAAGATTACTTCATATTTCTTACCATTTACAATAGAATTAAAACCTACTAAATATCCATTTGTGTTACCACCACGAGTATCTATCTTATATGCTTTACTTTGAAGTTGTGTTAATCCTTCTTCATGTCTGAACAATAAATGAATACCACCATTAGCGGTTTTTTGTGTGAATGTATCAAATGTTTCAATATAATTTTTACCAAATAAATCAATAAATTGTTTATGTTTTTTATTGTTAATAGGGTCATATTCATCAATGTTTCCATCTTTATCAATTTTGTTGTAAAAGTCTAAATCTACACCAAATACACCGCTAATTTTGTTACACACAATACCAATATTATATTCTGAATTTGCTTTGTAATTAGTGTTCTGGTTTTGTTTCTCTAACCAATTGTCAATAGGTTCTTTTGAATGCTTACCTAATTTTGGATGTTTCAACTTAATCTTAATTACATCAGCAATATTCATTATGTTATTATTAGATAATATTATTTTTTCCTTACTTTTAATTTCTTCATTTTGTTCTTCAAAAGTTTTTGTTTTATCAACAATAATACCATTATGTTCCGCTAGAATACTTCTTTCAATCATATTATCATCATTAATACAAGTCACACACAATTCAATATAGCAACCTTTTCCACATTTTGAGCATTTGTAAGGATGTTTAGACATTATAGTATTAGACAGTTTATTATATAATATATTCTTTCTTTTTCTTAAACTGTTTTTTAATTCAACAATATTAGACATTATATAATATAGTATAACATTTTTATTTTAATTAAATGTATAATAAAACAAAAAATAAAATATTGTATAGTTATATATAAAATGGATAAAGTCAAACAAGCAATTGATGATGCTAGAAACATTAAGGCCAATAGTTTAAGAGCATATGTTATTTCATTAAATAAAGTCCATAATGCTATTAAAAACAATTATAACTTTGATAAGCAACACCCCTTAGACTTTTTGAAAGATGAGAAGAAGGTATTAGAAAGTATTAAAGATTTGAAAGTGAATACACAAAAAAACTACTTATCAGCAATAATTGTTGGGTTAGACGCAATGAACGATAAGGGTAGATATGATAAAGATTTAAAGGAATATAGAGAATATTTAGATGAATTAAACAAAGAAGTTATTAAAGAATTAGAAAAGAATGAAAAGACAAGTAATCAAAAAGAAAATTGGGTTTCATTAAAAGAACTTAGAAAAGTAATGAATTCATATAAACGTGATTTAATTGATAGAGATGTTTTTAAAAAAGAAACTATTACTAAAAAACAAATGGATATTCTGCAAATGTGGGTAGTTGCTAATCTGTATATTGGTTCTGATGAAAACGCCCCTATTCGGTTGGACTACGGCGGTTCTCTCGTTATTAAGAATAGTGATTACGAAAAATTAAAAGAAGATGATTTAGAATCAAATAATTATCTAGTTGTAAAATCAAGAACAAAGAAATTCTTTCATTTTGGTGAATATAAAAGTAAAAAAGCACATGGTATTAAAAAAATTGATGTTGGAAGAATATTAAATAGTGTTTTAAATATTTGGTTAAAATTCAATGATAGTGGTCATTTGCTTATTGATAGTAGAGATAAACCAATGAACAGTAACCAATTATCTAAATATATTACTAAAACTTTTAAACCTACTGGAAAAAAGGTTACATTAAATTTATTAAGACACGTTTATATTAGTGAGAAGCACCCTGTCTCAGTTAATGATAGTAAAGAAAAGACTGCTGATTTGATGATGCATTCTGTCTCAATGCAGGAGAAATACAGTAAAAAGTGACTAGATATAATTATTTAACTTTTTTTAATAATTTTTCAATTAAATCTATTTTACATATTATATAATCAAGTTTAGATTCAATAGTTGGTTTGGATTGTTTTTTTAAATATTGTTCTAGTTGTTCGCTCTCAAAATATTTTGACATTATATAATATATTAAAAGATAAAAAAAATGAATGATGATTTCCCTACAAAAGAAAAAGCAATATATCAAATGTATCTTATTATTAAATGGATACTATGGAATATATATGATTTTATCCCCGTGTATTGGTAGTTACCACAAAACATTATAACTGTGATAGTTTGCTGTGTTAGGGTCCGTATAAGTTAATTCACCCTTTTTATTTTTTATTCCACTACTTCTTGATTTATAATTTTTCCTTCTTTCTTTATCTAAATGGTCTTTACTTTTCCAAATACCAGTCTTATCCTTGAAATGTTCCATTGCTGCACTTCCAAAGTGAATTGTTTTATTATTAACTGTAACCATTAACTTTTTTCCTTTTCTTGTTGATTTCTCGTAATTATATTTCCCTACTTTAACCATTATATATAATTATTCAATAGATAATTTTTTTAAAGGTTTTAATAAACTACATGGTAAATCAACAAGTTCTTTTCTCTTTTCACCATTTGCTAAATTACCATTCATTGTTGTATTACCAAATATACCATCATCTTCCCAATAATAAACAACATGTTTTGTTCTATCTTTTTTCTTCTGAAAACGGAATAAATAAATAGTTCTTAGTGAAGTCCCGTTTGCTCTCCTAGTTCGTCCTTCTTTTAGTTTATTCAAACCAAAGAAGATAGTGTCATATTGTCCTTTGTATATATTTCTACTTTTTAATTCTAAATCAATTTTCAATTCATCACTTCTAAAATCAAAACAATCATATTTATTTTCTGTCTTTCTTACATCTTTTATTTTACTTTGTAATAATGGTAAAACGTGTTGTTCTTTTTTCAAACCCCATTTAACATCCTTCTCAATTTTTTGTTTTAACATATTTAATTAATTATAATCTAGTATATAACAGAATAACATTTTAAAAATAAGAATAAAACAACTAAATAAAATATACTATATTATTATATTAAAAAGATGCTAGATGAATATATTGATGACTTAACAATTCTACCAGTGAAACCTGCACCTAGTGATAAAAAGATTAAACATCATCCAACACTACCAGATGTAAATAAAGGAGCATGTATGATTGATATAGCAAAACCACGTTCTGGAAAAACTTTAAGATGTGTAAATTACCTTCAAAATCCTAATTTTTATCAAGGAAAATTCGATGCTGTTTATATATATAGCAGCACAATGAGTAATGGAGATGAGACAGCTAGATTTTTATATGATGAATTTGGTGAAACAATTTATTCTGAATATTCTGATGGTCACTTACAAAGCATTATAGATTATCAAGACAGAATACCAAAAGCACAAAGACCAAAAATTGCTTTAATATTTGATGACTTTATTGCTTTTCCAAATGTTAATAAAAATTCATTAATGTTTAAAATTGCTACAAGTTACAGACACCATAATATAGGATTACTATTATATAATACACAAATGCTAAAATATGTTCCACCAGTTGTAAGAGCATCTGTTAATTATGTTATTCTTTCACAAAATTCAAATATGAAACAGGTTGAAGCATTAAGTGAAGAATATGGTGGTGTATATGGTGTTGAAAAATTCAAAGATATCTTTGCACAAGCAACAAGTATTCCTTATGGTTTCTTGTATCTTGATTTGTATGGATTTACTGGAACTGGTAACAAACCAAAAGCATATTCTAATTTTTCTAAACTGTTATATGAAGCACCAGTTACTTATACTAAAAATAAAAAGATGCTAGAACCAACAGTGAAAAAGGTTGATGATGCTGAAAATGCGGAAACCGATGGGGATAGTCTTGCTGATTTATAAAATGTTCTCGTTTTTGATATTAATATTATATATAAAAAACACCAAAACGGGAACATTGATATAATTTATCTTATACTGTCTAATACTACTAAACAGTTTAGGTTAAACTGTCTAATATAGCAATGTTCTCAAAACGGGAACATTTTGAATATCATAAATGTTAGAGAAAAATAGAAAAATATTTTCTATTTTAAGATTATAAGCAAAATTAAAATGGTTGTAAAATTCTTAGAATTTGAAGAAGTGAATGAAGGTGATTTGAATGATGATTTAGCAATTATTAATGCTGATTTACCACCTGCTCCTGAGAATTTGACTGAAACGCCTTTTATTCAGACTCCTAAAAGACAACCTGCTTTCAAACCACCACCACCGCAAGTAGAAGCAGAAGCACCAGTTGAAGAAGTAGAAGCACCAGTTGAAGAAGCACCAGTCAAGAAAATCAAAGCAAAAAAACCACTTAGTGAGAAACAAAAAGCACACTTAGAAAAAATGAGATTACGTAAAGCAAATAAAAAACAAACACAGATAGAAAAGAAATTAGAAAAAACAGATATAGTAAGTAAAGTTGAAAATAAAGTAGAAGCACCAATTAAAACAGATGAAGAGATACTAGATATGGATAAAAAAGAATTTGATAAATGGATTAAACATATGGATAGATTTGAGAAGATGGTTGAAGCATTAGAACGTCAAAAACAAAAAGAGCAAGAAAAAGTAAGAAAACAAGAAGAATTAATTGAAGCACGAATTAGGAAGAAAATTGAATTAGAAAATAAAGAAAGAAGTAATAAAAAACATTCTATTCCAGATTATAGTAATATTACTAATACTCCAGTTTTAGAACATAAAGAAAATGATTATGGTATATATTCTAATATGTTTGGTTATTAATTTTTAAAAAATTTTATTAATAAATATATTATGTATTATTATAAAAATACAAAATGGCCGATTATGGTGATAATATCTCAAGAATTAGTGATTTAATAAAACAATCTCAAGATACTCCACTAGAAAGTATTGATGAGACTGAATCTACTTTGTTTTCTAGAGCATCTGCACAAGCAGCAGGAAAGGCAAAAGAATATACAGATAAATGGGATAATATAAAAGAAAAGGGTGATGAAGAACTAGCAGGTGTATTGGGTGTTGAAGTAGTTTCTAAGGGTTATAAAAAAGTAAAAGGATTATATAACAAATTTAAAAGTGGAAAGAAGGCATTAGATGATTTAAAAAAAAAAGGGAGTGGTGAAGAAGATGAAAAAGACCCTGATGGATTAGATGAAGATGAAGAAAAATTTGAAGGATTTGAAGAAGAAGAAACTTCTGCTACTGGTGATATTTCTAGTGGTGGTGGTGCAGCATCTGCTGGCGTTGATGTGGAGCGTGAAGTTGGTGGTCAAGTGGATAATTGGGTTGGTGATATGAGAGCAAGATTACAAGGCATAAGGGAACTACCAAGTAGTTCTTCTGCTACTTTAACAAATCCTGTTACAGATGAACCATTACTAGCAGCGGGTGGTGAAGCAAGTGGTGAAGCAGGTTTAACCAGTGGTATTGAATCAAGTGTTAGTGAATTTGCTGCTCGTGTTGGTAAAATTGGTAGTGATGCTTTAGATACACTAAAAAGTGGATTGGGTAAGGTAGGTAATTTTGCTCGTGCTGCTAAAGAGAAATTGGTTGGTAAAGCAACTGCTAAAGCAACAGAAGAAGCAGGTGAAGATGAAGCAGTGGGGTTGTTTGATAGTGTTGCTGGTGGTATTCCTATCCTTGGTGAAGTTGCTTTGGGTATAACTGGTTTAGTTTCAATTGGTAGAGCATTTGCTCATCTTTTTAAACATAAAAAAAAGTTTGTTCCAAAAAAAGTTGCTGTTCAAGGTGTTGCTATTCCAACTGCTCCAACACAATTAACACAAAAATATTCAATGGGACTTCCTAGTATTGATAGTGCAAGTGAAGTTTCTGCTTCATTTTCTGCTTTTTAATTATTGTTTTTTATTATTTTTTATTGAATTTAAATATATTATTATTATATATATCTAGTTAAAAATATATAAAATGAATGATGGGATGTATTTAGAAGCTATGAATCAATTGAAAGAGATAAATGAAAAACGTGAAAAAGAACTAGAAAAATTAAAAGAAGATAATATGGAAATTAAAAAAGAATTGATTTCTTGTTATGGTGTTGTAAGAATGATAGATATGATGTATTCAAACACAGAAGAACCAGTTTTAGAAATAGGAATATTAATTGAAGGTTTGAGAGATTACCTATCACAATATACAGAACATAATATTATTGCTACTTGTGTTGATTATCAAGAACAATTGAATTGATACATTATATCTTTTAATTTATATTATGTATTAAAAAAAATTTCAAAATAAAATATATCATCTAGTTATATAATTTAATATGTTCAAAGCAAACCAACCAAACGCCTATATTCCAAGTAAATCTGTTGCTATCAAACCAGAAGTGGTTTCTAGTGTAGGACAGAATGACCAAATACGTATATCTGTTCCTTCATTTGTTGGATTTATTGACCCTAATCAAACTTATCTCAAATTTAATTTAACACATAACAATGTTAAAGGACAACTTGTTCCAGACCCTAATGCTGGTGGGGGACATGCTATAATTCGTAATATTCTTTATAGAGATGGTAACAACCAAGCAACTTTAGAATTTAATGAAGATTACAATGCTAATTTTGCTCTTTTAAAACATTATACAGAAACACCTTCTACCACTCACAAAAGAGAATTATTTAATGGTGTTCAGAATTCTAATGGTGATAGTGCTAATGAAAAGACTTTATATTATGCTGCTAAAGCAGACCCCGCAGGTGGTTCAACTGGGACTGCACCGGATGATACTGCTAGAACTGCTAACAATCCAACTGTGATGCTTCCACTTAATAGTGGTATTTGGAAACAAGGAAATATCCTTCCAGTTTCAGCAATGAACGGTATGAGAATTGTTATAGATACAGAAGATATTAATAGAAGTCATAGATATTTAGATACTTTTGGTGAAAATGAACATAAATTAGAAGCATCTGGACGTGTTCTATTAAAAACCGCAAAAGCAGTTGATGATGATAAAAGAACTGATGGTGGTGCTTCTTGTAATTTAAAAATTACTGCAACTAATAACCCATTTGAAGTTGGTGATAGAATTTATGTTTGTGATGCTGGAACCAATGGAACTAATGAAGAAGTGCTTGGTGATGTGACTGGATTTAGTGAAACTGCTGGGGATTTAGTGGTTTCTTATGAAGCAGATAGAAATTTTAATGCTGGATTAACTGCTATCCATGCTATAGATAGTTTAGTGTATTACAAAATGGCAGACCGTAAAGTTGGACGTGCTGTTTATGCTCGTGCTGATAGTGGTGCTAATGTTAAAACTGGTTTAGTCAGTGCTCCTACTTATACTATGTCAGATATTGAATTAATTGTTCAGTCAGTGCAACCACCTGCTGGATATGTTGCCGGTCTTCTTAAAGCATCTGCTTCTGAAAAGGGTGTTGCTTTAGATATAATGACTTATGAATTACATAGACATAATCAAGCAAATAAACTTGGACTTTCACAAATCCAAATTCCAACTTTAATGAAACGTGCTAAATCTCTTTTCTCACAACCATTAGCAACCAGCGATGCTGTGGCGCGTGGTTTCGCTCACAGTTCATTAACTGGTATAGTTGATAATGCTAAAAATTATGAATGGGTATGGGGAACTAATCATTATCCTTCTAGACTTGCTCCACTTGATAGATACTCTCAAGTTGTTAATGCTGGTCAAGAACACCGCAACGAAGCATTACATACATCTGAATTACAGAAAGCAGTTGTTAATGTTAATGAACCAGTCAGAAACCTTCAACAAATCGCTAAACATTTTTGTATTGCTCGTGGTCTTACTAAATACGGTCAAATTATGGACTTATCAACTCAGACACTATCATTAAGGGTTGATTACAATGCTGGAGCAACTGAAGACAAACTATTTAATAATTACATATATGGATTAAAACGTATTGTTATTAATAAAGATGGTGTTAGTGTTGAACATTAAATTTTTATATATTTTTATTTTGCTTAACTTTTTTAAAAGTTATTTGTATCTAGTAGTTATTTAATTATTAAAAAAAAATATTAATAATAAAAATCTTTCAATATCATATAAAATATAAAAATGAGTAGTCCAAATATTGTAGATGTTGAGAAATTTGAAATTCTGCCAAGTAATCAACCAGCAAACAATACTTATTCTTTTAGAGAAGGTAACCCTATTATTCAAATGACCATTCCAAGTCAAGCAAAATTTCTTCGTCCTTCAAGTGTCCGTATTAATGGAACCTTAAGATTATCAAATGCTGATAAAACACTAATTAACAACAATGGGACTTCTTCCAATACTCAATCTGATGTTCGGTTGAATTCACGTGTGGGTGTTCATTCAGTCTTTCAAAATGTGGTTTTAAGTTCAGAAGCAACAAACCAATCACTAGAAGCAATTAGACAATATGGACGTTTAGTTTCTTGTCTTCTATCTTCTACACATTCAGAACAAGATTTAATGAGTGAAAAATCTAATGTTGCTCTTTTAAATGGCCTTGATGACGCATCGGCAAATCTTGTTAATAATGAAGTTAGATTTTCCATTCCTTTATATTGTGGTATGCTGCAGGGTGGTAATCCAATACCACTTTCAATGAATGGTGTAAATGGTCTTAAAGTCCAGTTAGAACTAGCAAGTGACCAACAAGTTTTAAAGGGTTCTACTGCCGTTCCTAATGCTAATGTTGCTGCTGGTAATGGTGCCTTTTACCAATTAAAAGATGTTAGTATTAGTGGTGACCTTCTTGTTCCAGATGAAAAAGGCCAACAGTCATTATCTGTTTCTGGTTCTGGTGCTTTCCAGTATAACAGTTATTCTTCTTTATACAGTGTTATTAATTCTAATGATTCCACTCAAACATATAATCTTGCATCTTCTCAAGTGCTTTCAGTCTTTCACACTTTCCTTCCAGTTAGTTCTTCTAATAACTATGCTACAGATGGATTTGAAAATGGAAAATTAAGATTAACTGATGCTGCTGGGACAACTTACAATGCTGATGCTGTATTAAAGAAAGTTTCTTTCTCACGTGGTGGTGTTAAACTTGGTCTAGATTATGAAATTGATTGTGAAACAAATTCAAATGAAGGATTACCAGAAAGTCAAGTTATGATGAATTACTTAAACGCATTCCAAGATTTCAGTGCTTCATCAAGAATGATTAACAACAGACAACTTCTTGGATATGGTGGTCAAGAACTTAAACCATTTAATGATGTTATGACTAAAAAACGTGCTGTTGGTGTTGATAATGATAGTGGAAAACGAAATTTCGGTGTTGGTCTTGCTATGGATAGAGTAAGTGATGTTGGTATGTCTTTTAAGGGTCAATCTTACGCAACACGCATTCAATCTAATTTAGATGGTAAGTCACCAAATGCTGTATTTACCTTTGTTCTATCAAAGAATGTTCTTCAATATTCTCCACAAGGAATTATGATTAGTTCTTAATTTTTATATATTTTTAAAATTTATTTTCATCTAGTAGTTATTTAATTATTAAAAAAAAATATTAATAATAAATATCTTTCAATAACATATAAAATATAAAAAATATGGCAAACCAATTACCAGATATACTTAATGTTAAAACACTTCCAACAATATCTAATATGGAAATTAAAACAGAAGTGCTAGACCCTATTACTGCTAGTGATAATGAAATTATATTTCAACTTCCTAAAAACGGTATTTTAGATGGTGGTAGTTTTGTTTCTCTTGCTGTGAGAACCGCTGCTGGTGTTAGTGATGCTTTTTTTCCACTTAATACTGGTATTCATGGTCTAGTTAGAAGTGCTTATTTGATGAGTGGTTCTAAAGTGATTGCTTCAACTGAAGATTATGGACACTATGCAACTATGGTTCGTCAATTTGAAACTCCAGAACATCGTGCTTTTGTAGAACAAGTTAAAGTGGGTAATTCTTGTGATAGATGGTGTGAATTAGATGCTGGTGTGCTTGGAACTGTTCCAGTCGCTGGGCGTTCTCGTCTTATTCCAAAAGACTTAGAATATAATGCTGGTATTACTGCTTCTACTGTTCCAGAGTTTATTAAACCAACAGATAGTGATGAAACAACACCAGTTTTTAATGTTGCTCTGTCACAACTCATTCCATTTATGAGAAGCAGACAACTCCCACTTTTTGCTATGAAAGAAAATGTGTTTCTTAGACTTGTTCTTAATACTCAATCCGCAATAACAGATGGAACTATTTGTTGTTTTGCTTCTGGTTCTGGTTCAAGTGGTGTAATCAAACCTTCACAAGTTAATATTAAATTTTATTCAGACCATCTTTATTTCCTTGATGGTTCAATGGAAGCAACACAAAAACAAATATTCAGTCAAAATGGTTTATCTTATATTTATGAAGATAGTGTGCTAACAAATACACAAATTCCAGCAACTGCTAACCCTACATCACCAGCAGTTCAAGAACAGAAAATTGAAAGAGATATTGCTGTTTCTGGTAGAACAATTAGAAGTATTATGATTGCTGAAAAATTCACCGGTGCTTCTCATAATCTACTTGGTCTATATCACGCAGACGCAGAAAATACCGACCCTTCAATTAACTTTAGAATCAATGAACAACGTTATTATGACCGTGATATAGTGTCTCCATCAATGAAATATAATGAACTTTCTAAAGTTATGGCAAAACCACTTCAAGTCCCAAAACAAGTTTATTGTCTAGATAGTGAAGGTGATAAAGCAAATGCTGATAATACACTAAACCAGAATTCAGTATATACTGGAACTATTGAATTATTCCAATTACCTGATGGAACAAATACTGATAGAACAAATGATTTACGTGGTAAATCACACTATGTAGGAGTTGATTTAACTACATCTGGTTTTAATGTGCTTGGTAATGGAAAACGTATTGGAGTTAAACCGATTACATACCAAGTAACACACAAACGAACACACGATAGACAAGGAGCAAAAGAAATAAGGTTTTATTCAAATGTGGAG
>PDMW01026612.1_pt1 | contig 12893 bp, 28 predicted proteins | sample 1515511 | NCBI WGS metagenome assembly PDMW01 (sample SAMN07343023, study PRJNA328102) | Marine metagenome, whole genome shotgun sequencing project. | biome: marine; feature: bay; material: water; isolation source: viruses from water sample < 0.22 micron filtered, nuclease treated, low... ... | reverse complement strand
TTAATTAAATTTCTAGATTTTTTAGATGATAGTTTTTGATTGTATTGTTTGTTTCTATGTGCAATAATTTCTTCTATAGGAACAAATTCTACTTTTTTTGTTTCTGCTTCAAAGGGAGACTTAACAACAATTGTTGGGTTCAGTTGTTTTTTACCACAAGCAAGGCATTGCCATCTTTGCTTTTTTTTGCCTTTTGCTTTGTATTCCCACCCATCTTTTTTTATATCTCTTGCTCCGCAATAACTACATCCTACTATATTACCATCTTCGTCTTTCTTTGACATATTATACCTCTTCTATTTTATTTGTTTCTACTAATTCTTTTTTTCGACCTGCTATCTGTACGTCTTCAGAACCAAAACCTTGAAACATTCCCACTATACCAGTTTCTATTTGTTTAACACTACTACCTGATGTCCCTACAATCTTCCCTAATTCTTTAGTAGATTGCAATATGATGTTATCATCTTCGCTATAATCAGCAAGGTGTTTTAGTTTTTCTAGTATATACTCATGGTCTATACCTAATCCCTTTGCAACGTCTAATACGGACTTTTCTATTTCTTTCATAACTCTTTCCTGTTTAAGTAATACAGCTGCTTTTTTACCAGCTTTGTTTTTTGACATTTCATTATATGCTTTTTGATATGCTTTTACTGCACCCATACCTACAACAACATTAGTAGCAAATTGTTTTTCTTTATTTGTTACCTTAGTACGTTCTTTTACTCGTTTACTTGTATCTTTTATTGTTTTACTAAATGTATACCTATTAGGGTGTTGTGAAAAATCAGTATCCATTTTAACTGTGTGTCTATTTAAAAAGCTACCAACAATAGTTCTTACCCATCCATTAGCGTATTTATAGTTCTTTCTGTCGCCTGGATGATTAACATTTTTACTTACTTTTAATAATTGAACAATTCTACCATCATCAGACTTTACCCAGTCTCCTTGATTACCAGTCCTCCAATCATCGTGTAATTCTTCACTAGGGCAATTTTTTTTAAATTCCTCATATGTATCATATACATAGTGAGGCACTCCTTTAATCGTTTGCGTCTCCAAAGATATCTCCTATATTTACTTGATGTCCACTTTTTTCTAATCTCTCAACTAGTCTATCTATTAAGTCATTTACCTCTTCAGGTATCATAAATACTTTATCGTTTATTTCTATGGGGTAATAAGATTGAGACATTGTACGAAGAATGTCTTCTTGCTCATCTAAGGTTAGTTTACTTAATTCTTTGTATTCTTGAGCCATTATTTTTCATCTTTCTACTACACATTATATTAATCCTTTACCCAACCACCGCCCAGAATCTAATACATAAGTCAAACCAAAGTCAAGCGATGACCAAGTTGTTACCTAAGAAAATTATAGGATTTTGATAAAGACCCTTATTTACTATACCACCCCCCTATCGTGGGGTTTTCCATTTAGGAATTTTAGTTATTTTCTATTTTAATTTATTAATTAATTTATGAATAATAATATAAGGAGAGTACTATGATACTTAACAATGAGAAACAATCTAAGGAAGAGTTGACAGTTGAAGATAACATTGCTGATGTAATGAACATGGAGCCCGATATCTTTATGGCGGAAGCTATTACTGTGCTTAGTGTGCAACCTCTTGCAACTAAACGTAGACTAGCTAGGAATCTAGCAGCTGAAGCTAAGTTGTATGAGACGCAAGCTAACTTGGGTAAAGATAGATATGCATCCAAACAATGGAATCAGGTCTCTTGGGCTCTTAGAACGCTCAAGTAATATTAAGGGGATTCCGCAGCCGTGAAACGTTAAGGCACGAGTTTCCCCTTTTTATTTTTTTATTTATTGTATGTTATTATTATTATTTATGTATATATGTGTATAATGTAGATATGTAAGTAATATGTGCGTATACAAGCAATTAGACGTACTGGTGACGTAAGTAGTTCATTACTATATATGTACTATTATTTGCATCACTTGGGCATACACTTTAATTACTCTATAGTTGGTTATTGTATATAAGAATAACAATGCTAATCACAACCAACGAAGGAGGATTTCATGGAATTACATGAGATGACTTATGTTGATGTGGATGGAAACTATCTTACTGCTTGTAGTAGTAATGATGATTTCTGGTTCATTGAGAATGGTAATGCTAGCAATATGCTTTCATTTAGTTCTTGGTGTAGATACATGATAAAATGGCTTGATAAACATCAGGCTCTTGTCATGATTCCATAGCAACATCAAAACCTTTAGAGTAGTATAGGTTAAACTCTAAAAATTTTTTTACATTGCAAGAATCCATAGGTAATAAGCATCATAGAAGGTGGCGAAGACCTATATGTGTGAGTAACTAGGAACTCGTAGCGAAACCCGCTGCTCCTATATTGACAACACGAGAGTTAACATCGTGCTAATTGCGATATAGGGATTAGCACAGGTTCTTGCATAAATTTTCACAATAAACCACATAATAAAAGGAGGAACTATATGTTCACAATAAAGGACTTTGAAACAATGATACCTGATAAGATAGTTGGTGTCGATATGCATAATAAAAACACAGTTATATTTATAACTAATGGTAAGATAAAGATAATGCACAAAAGGAGTAAGCATGGAATCACACAATCTAGAGTTTGATACTCCAAAGCATCCTATAGAGCATAAGATAATGTTATTACTTGGTGTACAAGGATATAAACATAAAGACTTACGCTTTAAAGATTGTTCTGATGGTAGAATCCTGCAACATGGATATTGGAACAGTATTGAATGGGATGATATAATGTACATTCAAGACAACTGTGATGTAAGGTTTGAGATAGTAAATTGGGAAGATGAAGATACAGGATTTCTCACAGGATACAAAATGCATTATTAGTCTTAGCAAGTGTTTTTGGCAGTGATACACTTTAAAACGAAAACTGTCATTTCTTTGGGGTGGATAAAACAACGTCATGTTTGTAGGACTCCGCAGTTCACACATTCACCCCATAAACTTAATAGGGCGATAATAAATCTAGTTCGTTCCCAATTGCGCAATAATGTGGCTAACACGATGGGAGTCACCGAAGATAGTAGTCGCCCTTAAATTTTAAATAACAATAAGGAGATATAATGTCATACGAAGTAACAAAAAAAGAGTTTGAAGAATACAAGAAGATACAAGCAGAAGGTAAGTATAATATGCTTAGTCCTGAAGCAATGAAAATGTCTACACTAGACAAAAACAAATGGTATCAATGTATAAAAAACTATAATAAACTAAACGCTAAATACTCATAAAGGAGAACAATATGTATTATAACACAACTAATGAAACTGGTAAGGATTTAAAAGAATCACATAAAAAGACTAAATCACAACAAGAAAGAATACTTGAGATATTCAAGACAAGTAAATCAGCATCACCATCACAAGTAATGTTAGCATTGCCTGTTGGTACATTAATTACATCTGTACGTAGGTCTATAACAGACTTAACTAAACAAGGACATCTAGAAAAAACACCTGAAAAGAGAAAAGGTCTTTATGGTAAACCAGAATATATCTGGAGACTTCACGCTTTACAATTCATGAATAATAATAATTAGGAGAAAGTATGAATAAAGATAAAATATGTAAAATACTCGGAGATATGACTGCATTTGTAAGTTTGCAACTACTTGCAGCTCATGGATTTAATGAAGATAAAGCAAAACCTGATAAAATTGTTTTCTCTGTAATGATGATGAGACTATCAAAAGAGTTAAATCTTACAAAAGAAGAAGTAGTAGGAGTTACTACTTATGCACAAAACTATATTAATAGAAGAATAGATGGGAAAGAGGAGGAAGAATAATGGAAATAGATAACTTACTTGATAAACTTAAACGTCAAGCAGAAGAACTAGACAATAGATACAAAGCAATGATTGATATATGTAATGATATTGAAAAAGTTGCTGATGGTATTCAATATGATATACATAAATTAAATAAGGAGAGAGATAATGGGAGCATTTGATAGAACAGACTTCGCATTAGGTAGATACAAAAGTGCAAGAGAAGCATACAACGAATTAGTAGAAGAAGCAGAGCATGAATACGGACATGATGGATATAATGGTACAATATCTACATCTGATGGATTTAAAATGATAACAGAACATCCTAGATATGGTACTAAAAAATTCTGGAAATTTGTAGATAAAACAATGGATGGAACAAAGTTTAGTGCTTGGAACTGTATAGAGATAAAAGGAGCAATACTAAAAGCAATAAAAGAGAAAGAAGGTTACAAAGGTAAACGTAACATAAAAGCATTTTTCTTTTGGGGTTTAGCAGCTTCATGAAATTACGAACTAAAGATGAAATAATAACTTGTCTCATTAAGAGCTTGTCAGTTGATTTGTCAGAAGAAGATTATATACATGAAGGATGGATAGAGGCACTTAAATGGGTGTTAACATTGGATGATGCAAAAGAAGAAATATTCAATGATGGATTAAATACATTAGTAGTAAAAGAAAAATAATCTAATTTGGTCTCCGATGACCAGTGTAGAGCAGGGGCTTTCAATTCCTTCGGGCCTCTGTTCTACATTATCCTGTTGTATGTAAACTTAGTTATTGTTAAATTTAGAGAAAGGAGAGAGTATGAATATACATGATATATATTTAAGTTATTTAAAATATAAAAACGAAGAAAATGCTGATATTAGAAATGATGGTAAGTTCCATGCATCGTCAGCAGGTAGTTGTTACAGAAAGCAATTGTACAGATTATATGAATTTCCACAAGATAATATGGATGATAAATCGTATAAAATATTAAGACTTGGTACTGTTGTACATAAAGACTTTGAAGATTCTATGCATCATCACATAAAAACAAATGCAAAAGAAATTATAGATAATAAAGTGTCTATTTTCTCTGAACATAAAGTTAATCTTGAAGAGTATAATGTTACTGGTACACTTGATATAGGAGAGTATATAGATAATGACAGCAATAAAGTATTTAATCTTTATGATTTAAAGACAACAGCTGCTTATAAATGGTCTACTATGTTTGGTATTAAAAAGAATAAACAACCTGTCTTTGAGTTTGATAAATACAGAATGCAATTAGCAACGTATGGATTAGGCATGAAAGAAGAGTTAGACATTAATGAATTAAATATGTTCTTAGTTTTCTATAATAAAAATACTAGTATGATACGAGAAGTAAAAGTATATGCAGACGAATGGATTGATAAAGCTAAATCTTATTGGGAAGAGTTAAATGGAATGGTAAGTGCAATGGGAGAAGAATATTTTGAAGAAAAATTAAGACCCGGTTGGCAATTTGGTGTACCATATGAAGATTGGGAATGTAATTATTGCAACTATAAAACAATATGTCCAAGTAAATTAATAAAATAGGAGAGTATAATGTCAGATAATACACAAATAATGGTATCAACAGATTCATTAGAAATAGTTGATGGTATTAGAGCAAAAATAACAGAGAAACATAAAGAAGTTTCACATATAAAAACACCTAAGTTTTACGTTAAAAAGAAAATGGGTATGGATTATGTTGAGATTGGATATATGAAATCTGTTGCAGATAAAGAATTTCCAGGTTGGAGTTGGACTATTGTTAAAACAGAAACATTAGGAAGCGAAGCTTTTGTTGTGCATGGTAGATTAAAATGGTATGACGAAGGTATCTGGAGAGAAGGTGATATGACAGCAGCTCATCGTATACAGAAGCAAAGAGGAACAGATTCATTTGTTGATATTGGTAATGATGTTAAGTCAGCAAATACTGATTGTATGAAGAAAGCATTAAATATGTATATGAATGTTGCTGATGATGTATATCGTAATCAAATAGAAGATTTAGAACTATCTGATATACAGAAAAGTGATATACTCGTACTTGCATCAGAGATAGATGATGATAGAATTAACTCTATTAAAGAACTTATAGAAGACAACTCTATTAATACTGCAAACTACAAAGCATCTTTTGCTAAACTTGAGAGAGAAGTAAACAACAAAAAGGAGACTAAATGATTCCAGTTAAACAAAACAATGATAGTTTATTACAAGAAAATGAACTATACACAATTGGATTAAGTGATGGAAGAGAGCATCAAAGAGTGAAGTATCTTGGTAACAAACTACTTAATGGTAAACCAATGATGGTATTTATCAACACAGACCAAAGACAAATCACAATAAACCCTTCGTTTCACACATTCACAATAACAGAAAGAAAGAGAGGACAATAATGCAAAAACAAAGTAACATAGACGCATTAAAAGAAAAAGGTGTACTTTCAAATGCAGCTGCTAAATCACTAGAGAAATCTGGTGGTGTAAGCAAGAAGAAGACATTACCTACATATATCTTTGTAACAAAAGATAATAAAGAGGTTGTGCCAATGCTGTACATGAGAGGTGGTAAAGGTACTACACCTGATGATAATCAAACAAAATTTGTTGAAGAGTACAATAAACTCGTTAGCAAATATGCAACACTAAAAAACAATAAGGAGCAATAAATGCCAAAAGAAATAGAAGCAATATATAACCCATCCGATGTTTGGAAACCCGTTGAAGAAGGTGAGTATCCAGCTCATGTTACAACTCTATCTACTAGAGAAGTAAATACTAAAGCAGGTCCCGCAATCGTAGTAAACATGGAATACAAAATAGCAGAAGAAGTATCTGAATGCAAACAAGGTTTGTATGAAATGGATGGATATAATTATGTTATGAAAAATGAAAGCAAAGTACCTATAGTAGATGCCGATGGTAATCATTCTTATGGTGATTGTTCTCATCTTAAAGACAGAATATTCAAAGATAATGGATTCTTTGTGTTTCTTAATTCTTCATCTGCAAGTAAAAATGCTAGATACTTTGGACTCTTAGAGAACTTAGGAATCGAGTTAAAGACAGATAAAGTAGATGGTAAGGATGTAAAGAAACTTATTCTAATTGAAGAAGAAGATGTTATTGGTACTCCTGTTAAAGTTAATGTGAAAAGAGAAACATACATAACTGCAGCTACTAAACATCTACCTCCTAACGAGCAAGAGCAAAGGTCTACATTCAAAGTAGCAATTGTTAAGACTTGGCAAGGTGGAGTAAAGTTATCAGAAGACGAAATGGATTCTGATGTACCCTTCTAAGTAAAATAAAGGGGAGGTTTAACCAATCATGCAAACAATAAGTAAAGTGAATTGGTTGACTAAGATTTTGGCGAATCAAACTTCCCCTTTTACTTTTCACAAAAATGTAGTAAGTTAGAGAGAGGGCGGTACTTATTTATATAAGTCTCTCTTCTCTCTTCTACTACCAAGAATAGCCGCCCTCAATTTATAAACAATAAAGGTAATAGAATGGAAGAAGCAACAGCAAATATAAAATTCACTAAATCAGAAATAGAAAGCATAATAATATCTCTTGTTCATGCATCTAGGTCAGCAGAAATATTTAGCAATATCGAAATGAGTAATAATTTTACAAAAATAAAAGATGACTTAGTAAAAATAAAAAGAGATTTAAATAAACTAATAGAGGAGAATCATAATGAATCATTGGAACAAGGTCAAGCGCCGTATTGCAAAACTTGCGACTAAAGCATTAAAAGATAAACCTAAACTAACTCCACCAAAAGGAGCAATGCACCTACAAGATGTTAATGTTGGACAACTTGTAAAAGTACACAACTCGTATACAGAAGGAATAATACTAAACAAAACACCAAGTTCAGTAACTGTATATGTAACTAAACATAGGTCAAATGACCCTTTCTATATGAATGAGCAACGATGGGGATTAACGACAGAAGTAGAGATTGTTAAATGAGACATTACTATGATAGAAAAAATCCAAGAGGTTTTAGATATAAAGATGAATCTGAATATTTAGAAGAAAGAGATAAGTTTTTTAGTCAACATGGTAATGGATGGTGGATTACTTGGGGATTAGAAAAAGTAAGAAAGAGAAGTAGAGTAATAAAAAAATAAGGAGAGAGAAATGGAAAAATGTTTTTCATTAGAAGAGATTAAATTAGCAGTAGATATTGCAATAGGAGATGATGGATTTAGAGGTAGAGAAGTTTGTGATATATTAAAAGTATTCTGGAAAGAAAGAGAAGAAGAAGCAGAACTAAGAACACAAAATCAACAAGCACAAGACTATAAGGAGAAAATAGCAAGTGGCTACTTATAAAACAAACAAGTTTAGCAAGTGTCCTTCTTGTGGTTTCAATCTTTACAACAGAGGCAATAATATGGGTAGAGAGATGTCTGAAATGTTGAGAGCAAGAAAACAATCTACAAGAAAAAAGATAAACAAAATAGCAACTATTATAAACGACTTAATACCTTCACAAAACAGAACAGAGTATTGGAAGTTTTTAATAGCAATTAAAAGTATATCTGATGGTAATGTAATACATGGTATAGAATCATATTATCAAGGAGGTCATGTAAATAAAGGTAAAGGGTTTCCTTATCTAAGAACTATAATACAAACAATAGGCAAAGATAGTGAAGCAATAAGAGAGTTAGAACGTAGAAGAATAGGTGGAGTTCCACCAATAATCAAAATAGAGGAGAGACAATGAAAGCAAATATACAAGACATAATGTTTCCTGTTAAAGAAGTGCAAGCTAGGTTAAGTGAAGCTCACAAATTCCCACAGAGAACAGAAAAAGATACTGGATATAAGTTTATCGTTAGAGAAGATACTGGACAAGTACTTTCTTGCATGACAGATAACTATAGATTGATTGACAATTCTATGGTAATAGAAAAATCTGATAAGATAATCACTAAACAAGGTGGTAAACTAAAAGAAGTACAATCTTTTGGTAGAGGAGCAAGAAGTATAGTAAAGTATGAGTTTGATAATCATAAAGTAAAGATTAGTAATGGAGACATATGTACACCAGAAATAGTCTGGGCAAATAGTTATGATGGAACTGTAGGATTAAACATCATAGCTGGAGCATTTAGACTTGTTTGTACAAATGGATTAGTTATTGGAGTTGTTGCTGAAAAATACAAAAACAAACACATCATACAGAATATGGAATTAAAAGATATTAGTGGTGTGATTGAAGAAACGATTAAGAAAACAAAGATGATTATGAAACATGAGTTTCCTGTTATACATGAGACAAAAGTAAAGCAATCTCATATTATAGACATTCTTAAAATGTTTCCATTACAATCATCAGATTACATGACTGGTTTATTGCTTGCAGAAAATCCTAATAATCTATGGGACCTTTTAAATGTTGCAACTAATGTAGCAACTCATGGTATGGATAGGAAAGCAGAAGCTACACACAAACTAGAAGCAAGAATCTATGCTAAGATATGTAAAATGGCAAAGGTAAATGTAGCTAGTGCCTAGTCTGGATTGGTACGATTGCCCGATTGTACTTCCTTATTATGGGGGTAAATACGAGATGAGTAAGAAACTTATCCCACTTTTGCCCCCTCATGAGAGGTATATAGAAGTGTTTGCAGGCGGTCTTTCTATGTTCTTTAGAAAGTCTAAAGCAAAATGGAACGTACTTAACGATAAAGATAAAAACATTGTAAATCTTTACATGAGTGTTATCTTAAAAAGAAAGGAACTAATAGATAATTTATTTTGGATTCCCAAAAGTCGTGATTTATTCTTAAATTTCAAAGGAGAGATAAGAGACGAGAATAATACATTCGAGATACCTGACCCACTACAAGCTGCTAAGTATCTGTATTGTATAAGATATAGTTTTAATAAACTAATCCACACTCCATTCTCTATGAATAAAGATATGAATAAAGATTGGGAAGCAGAACTAACATATTCTAGAAAGTTTTTAGGAGGAGCAACAATAGAAAACCTAGATTTTGACGAACTTGTTGATAGGTATAAACCTAGAAAAGGAGATTTCTGGTATCTAGACCCTCCATACATTGTAGCAACAGAAAAAGGAACATACTATAATCATAGTTTTACAATGGAAGACCACGAAAGACTAAGAGAATCTGTACAGAAGATACATGATGCTGGCGGTCACTTTATGGTTAGTTATGATTACAGAGAAGAAGTTGCTGAATTGTATAAAGACTTTGATTGTAGGATTCTTAATTGGAAGTATGTAGGAGCTACAGATGAAGCTAGACAAAAAGGTAGAAAGGAGTATGTTATAATAAATTATGAACCAACACAACAAATAAATATATTTAAGGAGAACGAATGAGCGAAGAACTAAAACAATTACCACAATCAGAAGAAGCAGAAAAAGCATTGCTTGGATGTCTAATGTTAGGAGGAGATAGAGAGCAAGAAATAGCAATGGCTTGGGTAAGAAATGATAATGCATTTTACAATGGAGATTGCAAAGATGTATGGAAAGCATTTAAAGAGTTATATAAAGAACAAGTAGCTGTAGACTTTATCACAGTTACAGAAAAAACTCAAGAGATGAGTAACAAATCACTTGCTTACTTTATAACTGGACTTACTGACTTTGTACCATCAACTGCTAACATTGAAAACTATGCTAAAATTGTATGGCAAAAATACATACAAAGAGAAACTGCTAAATCAGCAACTAAACTAGTAGATGCAAGTTATGATAACAATGGAACAGTATTAGAAATACTTAGTGAACATAATAAGTTAATTGATGAACTAAAGAATATTCAACCATCTAAACAAGTAGATATGTCTGTACTTATAGACAATATGAAACAAGTGATGAAAGAAGATTCTAATCTTATACCATTTAACTTAGCACACTTAGATTCATTTGCAGGCGGTATGACTCGTAAAGAAATAACTGTCGTTGGAGGTAGGCCCGGACATGGTAAAACTACTTTGATTATTAATATAATTAGAGGACTTATCTATCAGGGATTTAAAGTAATGCTGTTTAACAGAGAGATGTCAAACACAGAAATGCTAAAGAAGATGGTAGTGATGGAAAGCAAAGACCTTAACTATGGTCATGTTAGAAAGAATGAATTAGATGATAACGGACAAGATGAGTTTGATATAACATCAGATGTAATGAAAGATAAATACAAGAATCTAATAATGTATGATAACATACGAAGTCTAGATGATTGTCTTAGGGAAATATCTAAGCATAAACCTGACGTTGTTCTTGATGATTACATTCAGTTGATTCAAGTAGATGGTATTAAAGAAGGCAGACGATTCGAAATAGAAAAGATAATGCAAGAATACAAATGGATTTCTAAATCTGAAGATTGTAGTGTTATCTTAGTATCACAGTTAAACAGAGAGATTGAGAAACGTATTGACCCTAGACCTAGAATGAGTGACTATGCAGAAAGTGGTGTGATAGAACAGACTGCTGAATCTGCAATGTTTGTATTCTATGGACATAACTTTGATAGTGAACGATATGACCCATACAAAAGTGAGATTATTGTTGCTAAAAGTAGATATGGTAGGATTGGTACTCATCAAGTTGGTTTCAATGGTGGTAGATGTAAATTCTACATGAATGATAAACTAGCTAAAGATGACTCAAAGTAAAAACAAATCTTGTAATGGTTGCTACTATGAGCATAATCGAATTTGCTATTGGTTCGAACTTGTTCATGGTAGTAACTCTAAGATAATACCTAAAGAAACATTTGATAAAGGATGTACTCAATATAAAAATACATTAATAGGATATAAGTCTGAAGACGAATTAACAGATAAAGTTATTGATGTATTTAAAGGTGAAGTAATTGGTAAAAAGTACAAACCAAATAAATGGGTAGGTAATTATAAAAAGAAGAAGTACACTACAAGACATAACTATACAGAAAGGAAGGATTTTTAAATGATAACAATAGGTATAGACCCGGGTAAAAGTGGAGGAATAGTATTTGTTAATGAAGACAAAGTAATTGAAATGTATAAATGCCCACAAACAATCGAAGAGATGGCAGAAATATTAGAACCATACAGAATAACATGGGAAAATACAATTCCAGTTACTGCTTACATTGAACAAGTGCACGCATTCCCTAGCGATGGTCGTAGCAGTGCGTTTAAATTCGGTACTAACTATGGGATTTGGCAGGGATTGCTAGGAGCTAATAAGATAGAAACTAAGTTTATTGCTCCACAAGTCTGGATGAAATCATTAGAGTTACCAAAAGATAAAGTAACTAGAAAAAGAGAGTTAAAATTTATTGCACAAAAAGTAATTGACCATCAAGGACTATTAAATAAGAAAGTAACACTACATACAGCAGATGCTGTTCTTATAGGAATGTTTGGAGTTATTCAAAGTGCTATAGATAACATGAGTTTAAAAGAAAAAGTAGATACATTAACTAAACTAAGAAAGAGAGAAGATAAATGATACTAGGAGATAATGTTATTGGTATTATATCAAACAGATTTAACGATGAAGAATTAAATGCTTATGTATTTAAAATAAATATTTTTCCATTTTCATTTTGTATAGAAAAACATTATGATATTTTACATACAGAAATAAAGTTTATATTGTTTAATACTTATACGATTGGAATTTATTTAGCAAAGTAATTGAAAGGGCAGTGGGGGTTCTCCTTATATTATATCCCCATTGCTCTGTACAATTTTGAAAGTTCTGCGTCAGTATTTTTCTTTGGTTCTTTTTTTACTTTAGATTTTTTCTTTTTAGGAACTGGTGGCATTAAAGTTTTAAAAGGTTCTTTCTTTCTTAATTCTCTAGTTCTTGAATTAGGATACAATCCAAACTCATGCATCATTAAATCCCATCCATTGCCATTTCTTAAAGCTGGATAATCTTTTGTAATAAATTTAGATGCTTGAACATTTAATGATGAAAGAAGTCTTGCTCTTTTTTGCTCATCAGTCATTCCATATG
>PDMW01000713.1_pt1 | contig 12915 bp, 15 predicted proteins | sample 1515511 | NCBI WGS metagenome assembly PDMW01 (sample SAMN07343023, study PRJNA328102) | Marine metagenome, whole genome shotgun sequencing project. | biome: marine; feature: bay; material: water; isolation source: viruses from water sample < 0.22 micron filtered, nuclease treated, low... ... | reverse complement strand
ATCAAAAACATCTTGATTCTTTGGATATTAAAAATAAAAATACAGATAGAGCTGACGGTTACAAAAACTTCTTATTACACCATGAAGCTACAGATTCTCGCCTTTATGATAGAGATACAAGTAATAAATTTTTTAGAGATGAACGAGCAGCGCACACTGTATCTAAAATGACTCGATTTAATTTAAACTATAGACATAAAGATGGAAGTTATGTCCCAGCGATTTTACATTGCTTATTTGATTTCGACAAATTAACAGGAATTAGTAAAATAAAATTTATACAAAACGATTAATCACCACATAATAACACAAGGAAGACAACACCATGAGTTCAATATACACTAGAAAAGATACTGCCAAGAAACCGCACGTAGTGCGCTATAAAGATCCGCTTACCATGACATGGAAAAGCGAAGCTCATACAGATAAAGAAACCGCTGAAGAAGCACAGCAGCGTTGGAATCTTATTGAGACATATCGTGCAAATAATAATCCAGCATGGAAAGCCATGTATAATGAAACAGAGAAGCCAGCTACTATTGGCGAAGTATTTAAAGCATATGAAGACAATGTTTTAGCAAATAAAACAAACGATCTTACCGTATCTAAATACAAAACCGTTATGAACAGTGCTTTGTTTGTGTTTCCAGAAGACACGCCAGTTGAATCTATACGTGGTATGTATCGCGATATGGGTATTGGTCGAAAACAAGGCTGGGAAATCTATAAATCATATAGAGATATGAATTGCAGCAGACGTGGTATCAATAGTTATTTAAGAGATCTACGTAATATTTTCATGTGGGCATTAACAAATGGCGGGCCACAGGGTCGCGGCATGGTTGACTTTGAAGTAGTATCTAAGTCGGATAAGTATAAAGACTCTGAACTAGAAGATATACAAATTAAAGTCTGGAAAGATGAAGAAGTATTGCAGCTATTTAACCATCCCGGTTTAAGTGAATTTCAACGCGATATGTGTACACTTTACTTTCGTACGGGTGCAAGAGCTAAAGAGTTGTTAGGCTTTAACTATTTAAACCGCAAGAAAGAGCTACAATGGCATCATATTGACTTTAAGGAACGTACCATTAGCTTACTACCAAAACGCAAGAAATCACGCAAATTAGCCAAGCAGCATCCCGTAGTAATGGCGATACTACAAAAGTGGAAAGATGAGGGCAAAGAAAGACCACTTCCATTTAGCTACATTAAAATGCGCAGCTTAATTAAAGAGATTAATGACATTACTGGAATTAGCTTTAAATGGCACGATCTCCGTAGGCTTAAGGCTCAGTTAGCTGAAGAAGAAAACAGCGATATTAGGCTTGCTGGATATGCTATTGGCGATACTACACAATCAGTAGTTCAAGATCATTACGCTCCTATTAGTCTTACGACTATGGATAAGCTAAATGATAGTATTGATACCGCTTTCAATCGCAAAATGGGAGTCGCGTAATTAACCATAAAGAAGACAACACCAAGGGGTTTTGTCTGTTGCAAACTGTTGCAAATACCATGCTTTTTTATGCTTTTTTGTGCATATTTAGCATTAATTTACAATATTGTAACACATTTAGTTTTGTACATTTTCACGACGAGTGAAAGTAATATGGCGGAGTAGCTCAGCTGGTTAGAGCACCGGAATCATAATCCGAGGTCTTACAGACGAGAATAATATACTTCTGTTGCAAACTGTTGCAAAACCCCTAAAATTTTTACCAACTTTCTTCTAAACTAAGCTTATGTTTCCAACGCTGCGCAGCAACTTGCGTAGCTTGGAAATCTTGCGTATTCCGATAGATCCCGTAATCGCTTTCATTTGTGCTGCCATGGGAAATAGAAAACAAAAATGGCAAGTGAGTCCCAAGTACGCGATCATAAAATTGAGTCTTAATATCTCCACTATCGTAGCTTTGTGATAAACTGCTAGTACTGTATTGATTTTGCGGAAATAGATTTGTATCTGCAACATGATCAAACTCTATGTCTAATGCTTTACGACCAATCGGCTGGTAGAAATGATACGGACTTGATGCGGTTGCACCTATATTTGTTGTTGATGCATTGTTTCGCATCCATGGAGTAAATGCCCACATTGGTGGCCCATGGAATGATGCATTACTAAACGTAGATCCGCCAATCGCAGTATTCTGCTGCACACCATCATAGCTTTCTTGATAGCTTGCATTTACGGATGCTGGTGTTGGCCATAATAAAGCTTCTCCATACATAATTGCACCAATGTATAAATCGGTGTCAAAGTCTGTACCAGTACCATCTGCGTGACCTATTGTAATTCGTAAAAACTGATTATTATTTGTGCTGCTATCATCCGTCCATTCAAACAAACTCCAACCATTTGACGTTGGATTGATCCACGCATCATCTGATCCATCAGAAGCTGCATTTATTAATTTAGTATGACCCGCATAATCATCATCACTTACAGTGGTTTTATTTGTAGTAAACCCAGAATTATCTGCGGTAATCACTTTTACCTTTGCACCCGCTGCATGCAAGTTATGTCCTAGTATCGCTATATAAGAAGACTCTGCAAGAGTATCGGTAGATAGGCCAGTATTAATCTGTATATAAAATTGTTTGGTTGCTGCGGGTATTTTAACATAACGCTGGGGACGTAGATCAAACAGATCCGCAAGGGTTCCAACCGATGGGGAAAAAGTTGCACCACTATTTAGTACCACAGAATAATTATCCGCTATTGTATTCCAACCTGACTGTAAATGCCGCGCTAAATCACACGGATATACCTTTGGTGTTGCGATTCTATTAAATCCACTCATGTTTTATTTCCTCAACTTATTGCTGCAATTTCTTGCGCTTCAAAATCTAATACTCCTACTTTGCGCGTTATAGATGTAATAATAAATGCTACGTCTGTAAAAGCTTTGTTAAAGGCTTTAACTGGTTGCATATCTGCAAACTCTACAATATCTCCTACATCTATATTATAAAATGCAAAGTTAACGATTGAACCAGTTACAATTAAACGCGGTACACCTACTACTTGATAATAATAACTAAAGAAATTATCATTTGCGTTAGCGTCTTCTACTTTTGTGCTATTATCATATTCTGTTATTTCTGGATTAATATATGCATCCAAATTCACGTCTAAAGTATTTTCTTTACTCGCTATATTGTATGCAGTTCTTACAGTAGACGATGTTGCGGTTCTTAATCTTGTATATCTTTTGCCTGTGGGATGTTTACGATCATTCACATTCATTTTTGTAATTAAATCGCTAAATGGTGTGATATTTATATTGATATTTTTTATATCATGCTTTGTAATTGTATAATCTACGTCACTATCGCCATAACTATCTTTGATGTGAATGTATTGTGGCACAGCAGTATTACCGCGCTTAAAACGAAATATAAATCCGCCTTCATATTGTAGTTTTTCTAACACAGATTGTAAAGAAGTAAGATTTAGTTTCCAGTAACGGATTAACCAATCTTTACTTGTCTCTAATGCGCTCCATCCATCAATGCTACCAGAAGCAGTTGTCACATCTGCAAAGCGGTATAATATATCTCGATGAGCTTGATGAATCTCTGTGATTGCATTACCACTATTCCATGTAGTAGCGGGTAAACCATCAGCTGCAACATAGGCAAGCGGGATATCTGCTTCTTCATTTATAATTTCAGCCGTTACGTTTACATCTTTAATGTCTACTCTAACTAACTGATCCCACTGACTACCGGGGCTACCAAAGTTTGCAACATCTTGTGCATTCCATTGTATAGCTAATTTAATTGTATCTGGAAAACTAGCGTCATCGTCTACTGTAAATGTTTTTGATAAAGTGACTGCGTGATCGTTTAAATTATCTGTAGTATGAAATAAAGCATCTCCATAATTTGTTCCACCATCCCAATCCACATAAACTCTTAAATTAAAATCATCGCTTCCAGATGCAAAATTAGAACCATGTGTCGCGGTAATTTTTAATTCTATTTTTATGACTGCGTTATTTAACTTACCATCTGGCTTTGGAAATGTAAAATCTATATCCGTATTATCTTTAGATACACTTACAACACCACCATTATCATTGGTTAAATCAGCCGTTGCATCGTATCTAGAAAATGTAGCTGTATTAGTATCATATGCATTGGTTTCATTTGCCCAAGCACTATGATAATCAGTATGCCCATCTGCCCTATATGCAAAACCACGTCTAAAGTATTTCTCACATGTAGAAATAAATGCATTTGCAGTTCGACTAAATGTGTTAGAAATCGGCGTAGTAAATGGAATAAAAATATCTAGACCATTATCATAATACGCTAATTCTGCATCAGTACTTCTGTCAATAATCGCAACATTGAACTCTTGTCTACCTGTTCTACTTTGTTCATACGGACATGGATAATACAAGTGACCATCTAAGCTTGTTTCAAAAATAGGCGAAGAATAAGATGTATTTGAGTTTTTTTCATAATTACCGTATGCAATAGGTACATAATTATTACGCGCTGTTTTTACAGATGGTAAGTCCACAAAATCCCATGGTCTATGGGATGCCATTTCTAAACTAATCTTATCAATACTACGTGAGATATGATTCAATCGAAAGTAACCAATAATTTCTGGGGTAGCATTACTGATTACAGATTTTACCGTAACTACTCTATTAATAAAATTATCACTTCCGCCAAATAATAATTCGCTAATTAAAGATCCACCATACATAAAGTCTGGTATATCAATGTTAATATTAGATGTTTTTGATTTTGAATCTTTTAAGTCAATAGACTCACGTATCGTAGGCGAATTAAGTATGACACCATAATAATGATTACTTGATATAGTGCAATCTGCAAAAGATAAACGTAACGTAGTACTAGCGCCGGCTATTTCTACAAGCCAATTTTCAGTAATTGCACCAAGTTTTATTTCATTTCCAAAAGCCACTACGCAAGATTCCCACGCACGGATTTATTTATTTCTGGTATCAATGTTCCACGTACAAATTCTTCATTACCAATCATGTTGCCTTGAATATTAACGGTAACACCAGCGGAACCACCATTATTCATATTAGCTAAGTTTTGTACGCCAATTTGTTGTACTGCGGATCTGCGCATAATAAACTCACCAGCTTGTGCCATAATAGGTACATTATCTTCGCCTTGTACCATTCCGCCAGTAGCAAAGCGTTGTATTCCGTTATTTCTGATTAAACCACCAGTATGACCTACAAACATCGAAGTTGCTTGTAATGCTGCACCACCAATTGCAGCGGGGCCACCCATCATCATTAATAAACTACCAACGGTTTGTAAAACCGTACTCATTTTTTGTCCCGCGGTTGCAGAGCTATCTGATAAAGTTTTAAATGCACCAGCAGTAGCTATAATAGCAGATGCTGCGAATCTTTGTTGTGCTGCAACATCGGCTGTGGTTTGATTTACCTTTCTAGTAGCTGTCGCTGCATCTTGTTTTGCTTTTGTCGCTGCTTCTTCAGCTGCTTTTTCAATTGCGCTTGCATCTGCTTCTGTAAGTTTTGCATTTGTTAAATTAATAATAGATTGTAATAGTGCTAATGTTGCTGTATCTGAAGTATTAATACCTAATGTTTGCAGATCTAAAGCTTGAGTAAAATCTGTCACATTAGCGCTCATAACGGCATATTGACCATGTACATTTGGTTGAGCAGCTGCTAGTGATTCTAAACCAGATTTTACAATATTCATTTTTTCTATTTGTAAATCATTTGCGCCATCTAAACTTTTTTGAATAATAGCTGCTTCTTGATCTATTGCAACTTTTCGATCATTCATATCTACTTGATTTAAAAATGCAGCAGTCTCTGCCTTTGCGCGCTCCGCAGCGGCAGTTGCTGCATCTTTATCAATACGTATCTGTTCTTTTGAAGCTGCGTTTTTAGCAATCATTGCATCAATCTGTTTTAACAAAATTGATTCCATCATAGTTATAGATCTATTCTCATTAATACGCATAGTTACTGCCGCTTTCCCAAGCTCAGTATCTTCATGCATTAAGGCTAAACGTAATGTTAGCGATGCAATACTTTTATCTTGCGCTTCTTTTAATGATTCTTCTGCTTTTTCCAATGCCTTTGCTGCATCGCTTGCTGCATTAAGTCCGCCAGATAAATCTAAATTACTATCTGCAAATTCTTTTGTTAGTTCATCTAAGCTTTTTACTTTTGGTGCGGCTTCTTCCGCTGTTTTTCCAAAGCCAACCATTTTATCTGCTAGAACTGCAAGACCAGTAAGTGCAGCTATAATAACATTTCTTTTTAACACTCCTTGAAAACGTATGGTTGCTAACGTAGCAATTATTGTAGCTTGATAATATGCACCTAATGCAAGTGTTACTCCGCCAAGAATTATTACAAATGATCTTAGATTAGCTACAGAGTCCACTATATTTAATGTTAATAGTGCGAATGGCTTAATTACATCTCCCAATGCTTCCGCTGTAGACAATAAACGTCCCTGAGTCCCTCTTAGCCGTGATGCAAATTCATGTTGTGTTAATGCTGCATTTCCAACAGCGTCTGTTGTACCTTTTGCTATGAGACTAATACGACCCATGATCTTGGCTTCTTGCGTCATTTCTTCATTGGCTTCAATAATACCCAGACGCATTGCTTCTTGCTTAATCGTGTGTTCTGTTAAGCTTATACCTAGTTCACGTACTGCCTCATGGTTTCCAATAAGAGCGCTAGTCATTCTCTTTGCAACATCGCCAGTCGCAATGTTTTTAAACGCACCAACGTCTAGAGATAACTGAGCAATAGACATAGAAAGTTCAGATGCTTTTTCTCGTGAAAAACCTAACGGTACAAACGTATCCTGTAAACCAGCTAGTAAGCTAACCATTTCAGATTTCGCTATACCAAAACTACTTTGTATACTTAATGCAAAGGCTTCTGCTTTTGGCGCAAAGTCTCCAAATACAATATTAAACTGATCTGCTTGTTCTTTCGCATCGGATGATGCTTTTACAAATCTACCTAACGCAGCAATCGTTCCACCAATGGCAAAAGCATACAATAACATGTTATTACGTATGGCACTGACTTCACGTCTGAATGTAGCTCCAGCAGTTGCTGCTTTGTTGGATGCTCGTGCAAACTTGCGTGTTTGATTGGTGGTTCTTTTTAACGTGGCTTCAGCAGTTGTGAAACCTTTTGTGCGAACTTCTATTACAAATCTAGACATCTAATTTTGTGGCTGCGTTATACTCATCATCTATAGCAGAAAAGATGACTAAACGGTTGTAATCTGCACTATCTAAATCTACAGACATTGGTATCTTAAATCGCTTCATAGCCATGTATTCTTCTAAGGCTAATGTGACTTCAGGTTGCAAGAAATACGCTGGATTTGCGCAATGTATAATGTTAAAATAACACTGCTGACCCATTGTGAACTTCTGCTGTGTATCTTCTTCTAAAATACGATCAATCTCGTTCCATAGTTCTTCTTCTGTGTACAATACTTGTGTACCCAATGTTGGACTAGAAGCATAATACGGAAATTCTAGATCGTTAGGTTTTGCTCGTTTATAACTACACCACAATGCAATGCGGTGTATTAGCTCTTTTTTTTAGATACCCCAGCCTTATACTGATTATATGTTGCGATCAAGATTTCATCAATTTGTGTGTCATCCAGATCCGCAAATATATCTTCTGCTTTTATATAGCAAAAGTTCATTATCCATTCTAATAAATCGTAAAATTTATCAGAGTTCATTTCGCCAGTTTGTATATTTACAGCCGCAACTTCCATACGATGAAGTTTACGCCTATCTTTAAAGGTAAGGTCACGCGCTTCAAATGAGCCGTGATCAGTTTTTATTTTCATTTATGTTTTTCTTATTGCAAGTGTCCCGAATAAAAGCTTTTGTTCGACATCGTACATCATTGCCGCTTGTTCGTTTAAGCTCATTCCAGTTATTATGGCCTTGTCACAGTGCATAGACCAATTGGTACCCGCTGTAAGGGCTGCCGCTTGGTTAGAGTCATTAGATAAGTGATTTATTATTGCTGTTTGGGCAGATGCATTCATAAAACTTGCTAATAAACCTCTGCTATCGTAATCTAATTTTATTGTAGATGATAAAGTTGCAACTGGCCCTTCAGGTACACTACGTGAAATTGTGTATGGCCTGTTGTTTGCTGGATCCCATCCAACGTAATCTACTGGGTTTTCTATCGACAAATTAAAACTACTCATTACGGGACTTGCAACACCAGCAATTGTCCTGTAGGATAAATCGTGAATCGTTTGTAAACCGCCTGTTACGGGAGCAGTAACCGTGTTTGGTGCATGTGAAAATACGGGAGAGTAGCCCGTTTTCATAGTTAGTGAGTATTTTAAGCGACCCCCATCAGATCCCGAATCACCCGAAATCGATAACGAAGTTGGGCAACATCCAGTAAGCTCAATACAACCTTCAGCTGTATCAGGACTACTTTCTGTATTCGTTAATGTAGGTGATAAAAGCTTTACCGTATACGTTCTAGTTGCAGCTGCGGTAGTTAAACCATGATACAAATGTGGAGCAGTATACGCATCAGTAACCGAAATCACATTACTACTAGCAGCGGTATGCAGTATACCTTCTAACAGGCCTAATACTGTGTCGTTTAACAGACCAGTCATCGTAATCTCACTTGGAGTATTTTTACTGCTAGAATACACCTCTGCAAAATCCGCAACAAATTTACCTGACTTAGGTGCTAAATCTTGATCGGGGGAAAAAGACGGCATACTTACGCTATCAGTAAATAGCTGTGTTGTATTTTCTACTGGTGTACCAACGGTTGCTTCTTGAACAATACCTACGCCGAAATCATTGGGTTGATGTGCTACTACGTTATTAGCCATAATTATTTACCTTTTTTTACTGCTTCTACAAATTGTTTTGCAACTTCTGGTATTGCGTCTACTTCAATTGACTTACCACTATTTAAGCTATTCCAGTCTACTTTGCTAAATCCAGAGTGACTATTATACTTTGGAATTTGTCCGACCTTACTTTTTTTTACTACTTTCATTATACAACCTCAAGTACGTTTGCATTAAATGTTGCTTCTACTAATAGCACATCGGATGACACATCACCGGGATCTGCTTGATAATTAATATTAGAGAGTTGCCCATTAAAAAAAAATGTTTCGTGTGATGTATTGTTGCGAATCAATCGCTTGACTCGTTCCATAATTGCAGAAACAGAATCAATATGTGTATCTCTTCGATGTTGGCCAGAAACAACTCTGTAGTACTGTATGTTCACTTCATAGTTTCTAATATGCCCACTAGCTAAATCTTCTACCACCTCATCGCTTACTGGACGCAGATTAAACCAATTTGTTCCACGCTGCACATAATCTACATCATAGCAAACTGGAATTGTAAACTCCGCTTTTATTAACGCTTCTAATGGCGAGAGTATATTGGTGGCTAAATGGTTAGTAAATGTAATAGCCATTATCTATATATTTGACCACATTTTACTGTACCTACTGCAATATCACTGGATTGAAATATAACTGCAAACTCATCGCCAGCAGTATAGACTCCATATTGCCACGCCACAGTCGCACCGTACGCCATGGATTGATACGATCCGTTTATTTGCTCTGCATCTACTGCTTTATGCATGCGCAGACCCTCATCATTTTTAATATAAACATCGTATTTTACAGGACTGGTTGTACCCGGTGTAAATGTACCACCAGTAGAAATAACTAAACGTACTTCATCGTAATCTACTGCGGGTGGGCCAGCAAGTTTTATATCTCTTGGAAAACCAGTTGAACTGGTATGCGCAGTTACAAGCTGCACAACACCATCATCGGACCTATTTGATGTTTCATGCCATAAAGCAAATTCACCACGCTTTAGCTTATCTAATAATCCATCCCCATCTTGATTAATTGCAAGAGCATACAACTCATCTGCTTTTGCTGGATCATCTCTACGTACTAAATTTGCAGCTGCAAGTATTGCATTGATTCGGATCACAATATAATCATAGGTGCGTGATGCTGCGCCTTGTAAATCTGAATTTTTTCTTTTGTAGATCGGTCTGTTGATATAACTACGAATAAAATCTGAGGCTTCATCCACCGCAGCTTGTTTCGTATCGCTGAAATCAACACCCTCTGACCAATCTCTAGCATTCATATCTGCAACACTGCTGCCACCAATATATACATCCAAACGATCCGATGCGCTTTGGTACGCATATTCTCCCATAGCATTTGGTGTATCTGTTACCAATGTCTGTTCTGCACCATTCATATATAACTGAGATACATAACCAGAATTATGTAAGTAATATAAATTACTGGTTCCGCTTGCCACGAATTGACCCGCTAGTAACCGCTTTCGATCGTAAGAATCCACATCGCATATAGCTTGTAGATCTGTAGTTATATTGCAATATGCTTCGTATCTGCTCATGCTTGGGCCATCCCTCTATTATCTGGTATTATGGTTACTTCTGGTATTTTTGTATTGTGAATTAACGCAAGCATTAAACTAAGTATAATTGTATCTGTACCGTGATTTTCTGCATACATTAATTCTAATTCTTGTAGCTGCTTCATTACCTCTATGATGTGTGCTATTTTTTGTGCATCATCCATATTTAGTCACAATTTCCGCAAAGTGTTCTGGCGTTCCTTTGCCTTTAGCAGTGTTATAGTATGCTTTCCAATAAATAGCTTGTTCCGCTAATGTACGAGGTAAAGGCTTTGGTACACGCCTGTAGTGTAACCGGCAAAAAACAATCATTGCGGCAATGTTTGTAGATAAGATATAGCGCCAATCTTCTTCTGTTGGATCTATAAAATACTTCCAATCCAGATAGCACACTTCTGCAACTTTTTTCATCAACGACTCACGAAACTGTAAGTAGTTTTTACACGTATCTACCGCTACCCATGGTTCAATTTGCGCGAAGCCAACGGCGGGGCCTTTAATCTGTTTTAAATACACATATTTAGATTCAACTAAGCCAGTATTGTAAACCAAGTCTAATGCTTTTGGATTTGCATATTTGTCACCCAGCTTTTGCAATACATCGTTAATGATGCCCCGCATCTGTTTTTTATCTATCACTTACGCTTCTTGCCTTTTGTCATTTTCTTTTTCTTCTTCTTGCTGAATCCAATCTTTTTTCCGTATCCCTTTTTACTTGGCATATTAACCCCTTTTCTTTTTAATCTTTTTTATTTTTCCATTACTAGTACGCGCATATTTGTAGTCTTTTGTTTCACGAATTAACGTACCGTAATATCTTTTCTTTCCAAATTTCCAACTTACTTTTTTCGGCATAATATCACCAATTTTTGCAGCTCCAGTGTCGAGCAGTTAGTTTATTCCGTTTAGTTGATGTCGCATCGCACTTATGACGCGCACGAAATGATTTACGTCGAGCGGGACTTGATTTCTTAATTCGCATATTCGGATCCCCAAAACGGATAAGCCGAATCTTTTTACCTTGCTTTGCAAGCACTGCAAACTTCTTACTTTTTCCCGGAGTTCGTTTCGGTTTATTATATGCAGAAAATCGTTGTCCACGATAAGTAATCATTTAATCTTTATTTGTCCTACAAAGCCCGCAATTAAATTCTGTATAATATCTGCAACTGCACGAAAATGCTTTTCTTCTTTTTCATCTTTTACAAATGGAATATTAATCGCCTTATCCATCATCTCAGCTAACTGCGTTTCAAACTCATCTGACTTAATCCAGTCTACCACGCCGCCTTTCATTATAGAAGCTTGATCTTCCGCAACTGTCATAGCATGCTCAATTGCTTTTTCTTTAATTTCGTTGATAAGAGCTTTCATGTTATTTATTTCCTCATCTTTCTTATTAGTAAAAAGATTGACAAACATGCTACAATTATTTGTAGTACATCGTTTACATGGCCTAGAGTTAATGCGTAATTAGAAAAACTAATTGATGCAATTTTAAGAGTGTCCATTTTGCGTTTCCTGACCAGTTTGTGTATGAAATTTGCCACCATTCTTTGGAAGCTGTTTTTTAATAACCATCATTTTTAGACTTTCGTTTGGCACTGCCATCTTTATATTCCACAGGCCGTCTGCGTCCTTCATGTAGAATACGGTTTTGCGAACACCCATACGGACAATTCTTGCGGGTCTTTCTTCTGGCCCTAGATATACGACATCGTCTGCATTGAAATCGTTGCCCAACCATACCATTATCCCTTCATATACGTTAAGAATAAGTCCTTTAAATATGCTGATGGCCAAATAGCCAATTGCCAACCAGACAACTTTACCAAATAATTCTTCTGCGATTCCCTGAAACTCATCTGCTGGCATTTCATTCCTTGCCCAATACGCGGCTTAACATCGATTGGTTTACCGCTTCTAATTGTTGTTCTTTATACGATTCTAATCGACCAACACGCTGATCCACTAATTCTTCGTACTCAATAAAAGTTTTCTTGACATATTCTAGCTCACTTGCATTTTGATTTGCTTTTTGATCTAGTGAATAATATGCGCCGCACAAGGTTACGATAAACACCACAATCTGTACTGCCCACTTGACTGATATATTAATTTGTAATTCATCGTTAAGTGGTTCTTTCATGGTTCTCTTATGGTTTCAAAACATGAATGCGTAAAGCACCAATTATCTGCATTAATTCTAATTTGGTCACTATAAAAATGACTGGTAGAATCTTGATCTAAAATTTCTACATAAGCATAGGTCTCTACATTTTCGCCAACACTCCATCCATTGGAGCAGCCTGTAAGTGAAACCATTAATGGAATAAACAAATAAGCTTTTATTTTTCTCACAATACCATCCACCACGCCATTGCAGTCTCTACAATAAGATCCGAG
>PDMW01028272.1_pt1 | contig 12921 bp, 13 predicted proteins | sample 1515511 | NCBI WGS metagenome assembly PDMW01 (sample SAMN07343023, study PRJNA328102) | Marine metagenome, whole genome shotgun sequencing project. | biome: marine; feature: bay; material: water; isolation source: viruses from water sample < 0.22 micron filtered, nuclease treated, low... ... | reverse complement strand
GTAATGGACATATCGTTAGTTCCTGTTACCAGCACCATTCCTCGCATATAAGGTATATGGAATAACTCTGGGTGGTCAGTGGCAGATAGGGCTGGGTCCAATCCACCACCCGCGATTCTATGAGGAATAGCACCTCCCCCGCTGGCTCCCCTGAGTAGTGCTTTCTGCGTCACGGTTTCAATCTTAACAGCAGCACCTAGAGCAAGTTTGTCCAAATCGTTTACTGCGCCATCTGCCCACTGGTATTGCGTTTGATTGAGGGCAACCCTGCTTGCTTCCATAAAGTCTTTGGAGACTTCTTCTGGATCAACTACTGACGAATCGGATATTCCTTTGGGTGCGAATATCATTGTGGAGTCCTCCCGCCCGGTAGCGACACTGTGGGACCGTATACATCTACAGAAAGTATAGACATTGGGCTTTCTGTACTTATCTTAACCTGAAATACAGAACTTGACGCAATCCCAAGAGCAGTTCTATTTTGATATGTTCTGCGATCTCTGTAAAGATCGCTATTGTACGATGCGGAACCATAGAAAGGTATCTCTTCTAATTGCTCTGGGTGAGAAAGACTTAGTGAGTCAGCGTCAACAGCGTTATCCCTATCCCAGTCTTGATAAGTACTCACAGAGGCAGAGCCAGAGTTCTCTTCACGCATAAGAACTATTAAATCATTTACATTGGAAGATGCGTGTACGCTAGTGCCTAGGCTATCTCTCATTCTCATGGAAGCAGCGTAGTAATTATCATTAGCCGATTCTAAACTAGTCATACTTACCCAGCCAGACGAGAACACTGCTGTTGGCGGCGAGACAACATACGCAGGGTATCCCCTGTTCTCTATCCACACGTTTGTGGCATCCCCAACACCACCTTTGTCGATAATGCTCACCGTGCCAGACAGTAGTGTTATACCCTCTTTTTTTAGTGTAGTAGCGGCTTTTACTGTGATGTTATCCCTCATCCTGAAGCCACCAAACCTATAGTCCCACACAAAAAGCATGTTTGGAACTTCACTATCATCCATTGGCAATGAGAATACGACCTCTTTAGTGTCAGGGCGTATCCAAGATACACCTTTGCCTGCCGCTGATCGGTTTACCCTAGATAGAGATTCCCTCATAGTCTGTCCGACATCAATAACATTGCCTTTCGCTGAGTCTAAGAGCCAGAATGTATTATTGCCGTACCAAACTATGTTATCGTCTGGTGTAGACTGAACGAGAGATGGCCCTGCCAGACCTGCTTCGTTGTGAAGAGTCCCCATGCCCCAGTCTGGGTACTGACCACTCAAGAAGTGAACAGCAGCCTCCTTAAAGATCAATAGGTTAGACCCTCTTCCTGATGCAGTCTTTACGGTAATAGGTATAGATCCCGTTATCGCTCCAGTAGCGGGAAACACATCTAAGTAATGCCCTGAAAGCACACCCTCTGGTGTTCGCATTGATGTTTGCTCTGACCACCAGACTCTACTGGGGTCTGAATCTGTTCTTAACTGGAATAGGCTACCACCAAAGCTACGAATAAAGTATACACCGATTGGTGTCTGCTCCCGATCTTCCCATATTTGTCCAAGCTCCCCATCTGGGATGTTATCCACGTATTCTGTGGCGATATTATTGGGTATACGGTGAAGGTATCGTGGCCTTGTGTCTAGTCCAGATCTGCCAGACATAGTATCTGGAGTTCTTAGCAGAACCCTAGCGGTAGTCCCTGTTGGACCTGTAGGAATATCATAGACTAAGAACTGTCGCCTTAGTGAATCGACAAAGGTGGGGTCAGTTGCTTCTGGGTTAGATGCTATTGCATTTCTAACTGTACATATGCCGCCAGAAAGAGAGGTAGAGGAGTACGCTCCATCTGCATTTTCAAATGCTACATAGTATGTCCACTCACCATCAGATAGCCCACCAACTACAACCTCGACACTACGGTTAGAGGTTTTAGGGTCATCTCTAACATTGTGCAGCCCACTATCTATTGTTCCTATACGCCCACGATTGGAGAAGCCGCCACCATTAGGCTGTGTAGCATTTCCAGATGGAGTGTAACGAGTTGGCCCCATAGCAGACGGAGGAGAAGGGGTTCTCTCAAAGCCAAATGACCTAGCCTTATACCCGTCCCATACCCAGATGCCTCCACCATCGCAGAAAGAAAAGTATACCCTGTCTCCAATGACTTCTGACTGGACTGGGTACTTTCCAGTGCCAGATGGGGCTACAGAGTATGAACTATTATCTTCTTGACGGTATCCGCTTACTTCCTCTAAGCCCTTTGTTCCAATCCCGCCCGATGTTCTAGTCCAAGGAGCATACCTGTAGGTTTTTTTGCCTGTAAAGATAAGCAGTTCTGGTCGTGCGCCACCATCGAAGTAAGCAGATGCAAACCCGATAACATCTCCAAAGTTTGAGGGGATGCTTTCGTTCCATTGATTGGGTATGAGCGGCATAATGTTAAACCTGCTCGTAAGGAACCCGTACTCATCAACGTCAAAGTTAGTAATCTCATATGCGGTCTTCCCATCTGATCGGTTTACTTCAGCAACGGTCTTAGCAGTTATGCTTTTAGATTTGTACTCAGGATACATTAGTTAGCCCTCTTTTACATCATGACTAGAATGTCCTCGTGATGATGACACAGAAAGCCCCTCTCCAAAGCTAGGATTTGTGTGGCCAGAGAACGTGTAAGAACTCCTCAAACGCTCTACCTCTTCTATGTATCGAGCAAAGTAGTAACTTTCACGCTTAGGCTGTCCATCTCTACGGCCAACTAAGTATGAGCAGGTCAGGTCAACAAGCGCACCTAAACATTCAGGAGGAACGCGTGATACATCTGTATCGTACTTCAGAGTCTCTGGTCGGCGAACGATGCTCAGGAGCACATCCTCTACCTCTGTTGGGTATGAGTCGAATCTGATATGGTAATGTCCGTGAGAGTCTTTTAGGGTAACTGATTTATCGACAGGATCATCTTCTCCGCGATCTACAGTCGCAGTGACATCCCCTTCAACTATTCTCCATAAGTAATATATGCCATCAGACTCAACAGAGGGATGAGCACTCCCACTGCCAGCAGTAGGAACTAGGTCAACTGAATGACGAGCACGGAATATCCATTTTTCTACACCGTACTTATGGTAGCTAGGCGTTGCAACATCATGCCCATACCCGTGCATGTAGTCTATATCTGGAGTTTTGACTACGATTGCATCGCCACCCCATTTGCTAGTAGCCTTAGAAGATGCGGGAGATGCGGGACTTCTATAGAAAGGCTCAAGGGTATGCGTCCCACCTGTTGATGGCCTGCCATGATTTGCACCAACAAATGGACGGCGGCCCCATACGTGCATGACCCTGTATGTGAATGTTCCAGCAGGACCGTAGTTAGGTTTCTCAACACTAACTGGATTGTATCCCCATTGTGTTGGGTATTGGCCGCTTGACGGAGCAAGGCTGGCTAATGGGGTGTAGTGAGGTGACGGGATGGAGTGGAAGTCACCACGAGTACTACGTGTGGGTCGAGTCTCACGCCTGTATCCGTGCATCTGCCGCCATGAACTCATCTCGTCAGGGAGAAGGTCGTGCATTAGCCTATGATTTGAGTTGTCAGGGTCATATGTAACCCTGCGTATCTTTTGAACATCCGCAGGGTATGGGTATTCCTTAGTAACAATCTTGTAAACCAGATCCTCATCTGCGAGGTTATCCCAAGGTTCGTCAGTTACAATGTGCCATACACTTGTGTCAGCATCTCGGTATACGTCACGAATACGCCTGTACAAGAACCTTCCAGAACGCTCTATCTCAAGCCAACGCGCCCTTAGTGTGCCGTCAGTAGCAAAAGAACTAGTAGTCAAAGAGGTTGGGCTTGTCGTAACATTGAAAACAAGAGGATCTGACGTATGCTTATCCAGTTTATTTATTGACACATTTGGTTCAACGCTAAACCTGTAGTCTTCTTTCATAAGACTCTCTGGCATATCTCTCCAGAGTTGTCTTAGTGAGTAGTTGATCGCTGAGTTTATGCGCTCTACCCCCTTAGTACCGCGTTCGGGGTAGCCTGTTATCGTGATTACTTGCTCACGCAGTTCCGAAAGATCCATTCTAGTTCCCCAATTAAAAAAGGCTCCCGTGTATTATAACGCGGAAGCCTTAATTTAGCGCGGATGAGATAACTCTAGCCACCTTGTACGAAGGTTAGTTTCCATACGACAGTAGCGAGATCAGATGTTGGTAACTTGCAGCAAGCATAGATCGAACCCGAAATATGCAGATCCATTTCGAGCCGAACTGCGAACCCACCAACCATCGCTGTTCCAGAGCCGGGGGTAACAAATCCCCACTTTGTAGCGGTGACAGGTGTAATAGGATTCTTTCCAGCAGCATCAGAAGATAACCAAACCCCACTGACTGCGCCCAGACTCGCTATGCTTGCACCTGCCGTAGCAGTACAAGACAAAACAGCAGCCCGAATCTTACCCATTGGAGTTGCAGAGTGGGAGCCATCATCAGAAACAAGGGCAGCACTCGCTGAAGGAGTAGCAGTTATATCATGCGCGGCAGCGGTAGCGTATTTGATAGGCCGTGGCATTAAAACTCCAAAGAAGCAGGGGCCGAAGCCCCCGCTAGGTTATTGGCTTACAGTAAGCTATTAACGCGAACGATAACTTTACGTGTACCAGCATTTGTGGTAGCGTAAGTAACCCCATCTTCACCTGTGTTATCCACAAGTGTGCCAAGGATACAATGCTCTTTACCGCCAACGGCTACGTCAGCGATCCGACCAGCAGTAGAACCACTAGAAAGAGTGCTTCCGTTACCAGCAGCAGCCTGTAGATCAGCGTAGCATTGGCCAGCACAAACAACCCAACCGTAACTGTTTGCTGGGATTGTCGCGACAGCGATTCCAGCAACAAGGTTAGCGTTTACTTGCACACCAGTTGACTTAACCGCAAGCGTAGAACTACCATTCGTCAGCAACGCAATTTCGTTGATGAGAATTTCTGAGGTAGCCTTAACTGAGCGAAGAAGCTGATAGCCGAGGTCAGGGTGAAGATACGCACGGATAGCACCTACAGGAGCCATTTGGCTTGTAGATGTTTCCGAGGGATCACTTAAATGAACAATAGGTCCAATCATAATATACTCCTTATCCTGATTACCGTGAGGTACAGGCGTTTGCTAAGAGGTTAGGAACTACAAACTGAGACTCAAGGATGATGTAACCAACATCTGCGTCTTGGTTTGAAGTAGCGAGGTGATCAGTGAACTTCGTAGTACGGAAGTCGTTGTTTGCGTTGACCCAGTACTCGATAGCATTTGGGTTAAGCAAGTATGCAGCCTCAGTCTTACCGACGTTGCCTGCTGTCATCCAACGGTTGCTGTAGTAGCGTACGCCACCAACCATCCAGACTGTAGGATGTGCTTTACCAGACTTGATGTCATCAACAGTGTACATGATGCCACCGTTAGAGCCGCCTGGGTAAGAACGAACTTCTGCGCCAAGAGAAACTTGGTCAGCAATACTTAGGACACCGAGAGAAATACCCTCAGAATCTTCAGTGTAGGTATCAGCAGTGATCTTCAACTCTTCTGCTGTCTCCAAGAAGTCTGTACCGATTGCTGTGTGCTGCTTGAACTGGTTGTACCAGTTATCAACATTGTTGGTAAGATCTTGACGGCGAGTCTCGTTTAAGTACTGACTTGATTGTGAGCCAGGAGCAACAAACTGAAGTGCTCCGTTCTCAAGACCAGATGCAGTACCGTTACTGCTTTCACCGTTAAGTGTACCAAGACCAGATAAAGAAGTTGTGCTAGAGTCACCAATGTAAAGACGACGGATAACATCGTTCTTAAGGCTAATCATTGCTGCTTCAGTAGTGTCCTTGACCCAGTTTGCACGATCTTCCTTGCTCTGCATACGATCACGATCAATATGCGGAAGGATGATAGGCTTGATGTAACGTGCCCAGTCACCTGTCATCTGGCTGAATGTCTCTTGTTTATTGAGTGGAACGCCCATGTTAGTAGCGTTAATCTCAACAACTGAAGAGTGGCCAGATTTGACACGACGGATGCGTACATTTGTACCACCACTACGTTTCACCTTATGGCGAGACTGAAGTGCTTGCATCAGCGGGTCTTGGTTATAGAATGAGTGGACCGACTTCTTAACGACATCGGGTACTGTAAAAGTTGCGTATTCAAGAAGGGCCATTGCCTATCTCCTGTTGTTAGTTACCCAAGCAAATGCTTGTGTCTATCTAGTATCTCATCCCACGACAGGTCTGCAACATCAATCATCGGGGTAGAGCCAGAAACAAGGCCATCATTGACAAGTGCCTGTGCCTTACTGTCAACATTAACAGGTGCTGCTGCCTTGACTGGAACAGGTTTTGCCTGCACGGGTGGGACAGTGCTCTTGGGTGCTGTCTCAGGACCAACAGTGTACTTAGCGTACTTGTATGCCCCTTCCAATTTGTCAATAGTAGAGTCCCCAGGAAAGCGATCAAGCATTGTGGTGACAAGTTCACTAAAAACTTTTTTAAGTTTTGGGCTTTCCTTGTCATAATCTGGGTGAGTAATCTGAAAAGATCTCCAAGTATTCTTGACCACAGAGTCGTTTAGCTCCGCAATCTGAGCCTGCTGCTGCTGAAACTTCTGCGTAACAGGCTCTGAGTCCACTCCATAGTCTCGCATTGCTTCAGCAAACTCAACCAATTCAGTCTTTGCCTGTTCGTATTTCAATGCAGCAACTTTATAATCTTGCTGGGACTGCTGTGCTAACATTAGTATCGGCTCAACATGTGCTCTTACATCTGGACTGAAGCTAGACATCCTTGAGTCTACATCATTCAGATCAGAAAAGTTTAGAGGCTGCAACTCCACCTGTTCAGGTACGATAGGTGGAGCCACAGTCTCAGCGGCAGGAGTGGCTTCCACCTCTGACGCGTCCCCTTGCTCCCCAGCAATAGTCTCTTCTAAATTTGTGTCCTCTGTAGGACTGTCAACAGGATCATCCGATTGGGCTAGTTCCTGGTGGGAGTCCTCCGACTGGAGCTCCTCCTGGTCCTGCTGGTCCTGCTGGGGCTGCTCCTCCAGGGGCTGCTCCTCCTGGTTCGATTCCGATTGTTCCGTTTGCGATTCCATCTATCACCTCTGATAAGTCTTGTGGGATAGATAAGTCGTATAGTCCTGGGCGCAACTTGTCAATAAAAGACTGCAATGCAGCGATTATTTCTGGAGTCAACTCAGCAGTAGGAGATCCTAAAAGACCAGCCTCTACCAGAACAGACGTTGCTGCCATGAGCGCATCTGGATCTATTGGCTGCATACCGCCTTCTGGAGTAGGGGCACTCATTTCCCCACCTTCTAATAGAGGAGACATGCCACCAGTCATTGCTGCAAGTTCACTTGTTCGTTCCATTACCAGTGCCTCCAACTCTTCAAGAGGTAGGTTTTTTATTTGGTCTTCGGTTAGCTGATTCAAGGCTGGCTGACCCATCCCTTGCTGCTCCGATGGCGGCATCATGCCCTCGTTTCCAATTTGTGTACTTGGCATCGCTCCATCCTGTAGACTGCTGCATTTCTGTTTTATAGACATGATCTGCCGCAGCATTCACACCATCTCTATCCTTGATATTACTTATATCACGATGATCATCAAGACAATCAGAAATTGCTTGTTTAGTACTGATAGAATTGGGGTCCCTGCGTCGAAGATTATTTTTTTCTTCAAACGCTTCTATCTGTGATTTTGACTTCAACTCAGCACCCATGCGCCTTTGCTTGCTAGATAATAGAGTCTTATTAAACTCTTCTAATTTCTCAAATACTGGGCCAACTGTTATGACTTCATATACAGTATCTCTGTTTGCAATACAAGTACAGCCTTCGTACTCACAGGATATTGGCCCATATGAATTTTGCTTAACAAGTTCTTCAAAGATGTGGCCATCTGTGCAGGTGTAATTATATAAAGGCATTACTCTTCACCTGGAAGGTGATGCTCTTTTTCATTTCTAGGAAAGATCAAGCCTCCTAGTATCCCATCGTAAATGGCATTACAGACGAGCTTCTCTGTTTCATCATCAAGATCTAAATCCTTTAGAGCCTTTGCTATGCCTTTAGTAAGTTTCATGTCGGGAAAACCAGTGCCATCGTCTGCATCCATAGGGTCATCATGCTTGACATCATCATCAGAGACACCCATCTTATCGACAAAATCCATGTCATCATCTTCAAGATCGTAATCTACTTCATTATCATCTTCTGCGATAGACTGAGCGTACTCTTCTGGCTTCATTCCTTCTGGCATTTTTCCAGATGGTAGCACCATCATAAGAACAGTTACTGACTTTTTGTCCCCTGCTCCTGCTTTTTTCGCTAGTTCTTTAAACCTCATTTGATACTCCTATTGCGATTGCATTAGTGCTTGCGCGATTTCTGGTGGGATTGCGTTAGGATCTTGGCCTTCCTGTGGGGCCATTGGGTCCTGCGGCATAGGTGCGGGAGGTGCTGCCTGTGCAGCGGCAATCTCTTTATCGCTAGGTATAACTTTCTTCTTCGGCTTAACGATAGATGGTCGCCATCCAAACAATTCTACAATCTCTCTACCAAGTTCGTGCATATCGAACTCCTCTCCCATTGGACTGTTGAGAAGTGGAGGTAGAATCTGAGCAATGCTTTCACGGCGAGTATTCTTATCTTCCATAAGTGGAGAGAACGGCAACAGACGGAAGTTGGTAGCCCCATCAAGGAAATCTCTCTGCAATACAGATGCGTCTGCATCAGACTGCGTATGCTTAACAAGCATCTCTAGGTCAATTCCAGACTCTTCGGGATTGGCGACAGCCCAACGTGTAACATCCAATGCCCTGTCGAACATAGCCTTTACAACCCGCACAAGTTTCTTCATACGGATATTCACCCGACCCTCTACTGCTCCACGTAAAGCGTTTGCTTCTGCTGCTGTACGGATATTATTAACCTGACCACGTTGATAGTCTGCCTCACCAACAATACGCCGAACGCTCTCTACCTCTTCTTCCAATGAACGGTTGAAGTCAAATGTAGTGTCCATCGTTGGTGTTACAAATACTCTATCAGCAATCTTGCCGTCCATAGGCTTCTGAACTAACTGTGGCTCCCAGGTTCTAGAATTTTTCCAGCGTGAGAACTCATCATCCGATCTGAATAGACTAGCGTCAACAAGCATACGGCGAGGCAAGCGAGAGACTATCTCGCGGCGAGCACTAACCAGTTCGTTTATATCTCTTTGCATCTCTGCAATTAAGGATACATCAGAGATGCCGCCAATCCTTCCTACCCCATTGTGGAACACAAGGATCTCATAAGGGCGACCGTACGGTATGGCTGCCTCCATTAGGATTTGTCCAGTAGGTGGGTGGATGTGGAATAATTTTCCAGCCCTAAAATCCCAGAACTCTACAATAGAAATATACTCTTTAAGGCCCAGTTGCTTTAACTGCTCTTGCTTTGAATCGAGATCTTTATCGTGAGCATCAAGTAATGTTCTAGGGTAAGCGTCGGGCTTAATTCCTTTTTTAGTTTTATTGTAAACCCCCGCTTTAATCCGAGAGTTGAGGTCGTCAATATGGAGTGTAAACCTTTCAAAGCACCATGCGGCATCAGAAACCCTTTTAGCCATTGGGTCAAAATGAACTTCCCAAGGCAGTTTTGTTCTCCATACGGGCCTACCTAAAGAACTAGACCAAGAGACTTTCACTACAGCAGACCTAAACAGTAGCGCGTGAAGCACTAGTTCTTGTACAACAGCATCAAGTTCATCTCTTTCGGCAAACCAGTTCATTACAGATGAGATCCTGCGACCCTGTATTGTTGCATCAGACTGTCTTGTTGGCTCTACAGCCGTCCTAGTACGCTGATCTTGCACCTCTACTTGAGGTAGATCCATCGCTAAAGTTGAGACTATCGTATCAACAATTGGAAAGATCTCATTCTTTTGAGCAGCATAGGAGCGTATCTTAGAGTCTGTACCAAACCCATCACCTGCCCAGAACTTGCCTCGGTAGTACGCAAGGTTTCTAACGGCTTCGTCAGCAAGGTTATCCTTGAACCATTTCTCTGTTTGCTGGATTAGACCAGTCATCCTGCGCCGAGACTTGTCGGCCTTTGCCTCCGAAGAAGTCATTGACGCACCATCATAAGAACTGTCTTGAGTTTCGTTAGCCATTTACTACCTCAGATGTGTTTGCCCCAGCGATTATTAAAATTGCTGTCTGGTGCACCTTCTATTCTCTTTAATAACTTATCGAACGCAGCCTTGCGTAACTCAGTTTGAGATTGCTGTCTCTTGATATTTCCACGCTGCGCCTCATGCCTATATGCCCATGCCGCCAAAGAGAAGGCAGCGGTAAGGTCATAATGACCGCCTTCGGCATCACGAGACAACTTATCCCACTGACCTCGGTACTGTATCAATTGTCGCACAAGCCTCTGTGAATGTATAGTGATTGAATCATCGGCTATCAATTCTTGAAGAAAACTTATTGCAGCAGACTTAGACTGTGAACTAGACCACCAGCCTGGTATCGCTGAACCACCACTAGATGTGCTTAGGACATTAGTTTTTGTTCGGTGATATACGTTTGGATAGGCGATAGACGGACTTAACAAGTGGCTAAGAACTGCATCTCCAACTCCGTTTGCCTCTACATATATCTTTGCTTTGTTGTACTTGTTCGCTAGGCTCGCTACCATCTTTGACATCGAGAACGCATCCATATGCCCCTCATACTCTGCAACCTGCTCACAGTTGTAAAGGTCTAGAATCTCTACACCGAACTTATCCTTCTTCGACCAAGAACTTGCAGGGTCAACCGTCACAATGTATCTATGCCCCTCTTGTGGCTCCTTAAAGGTTTGCATGTCTGCTGTCTCAGCAAGTATCCCCGTGCCTTCGTCCATTTCCTTTAAGAAGGTCATAAGTTTTTCTACATTAAATACAGGGTCACCAGCCATGCCAAAGCAATCAATCTCATTGATAGGATACTCTGCCTGAAATACGGACATATTATTCCGACACTTCGGCAGTCCTGATGTCTGCATCCAGAAGGCTTGAGCAGGGGTTAGTCCGTGATTGTTTGCGTAGTCAAGGATTTCTGGCCTTGGAGTCCACCCAACAGGAGGCTTTTTCTGATACTCTTCTACTAAGGTCCAAGGTATAAATACAGAAAGCCACTTAGAACCTTGTATATGAGAGTCTTCGAATATCTTATGGAGTTGATCCCCAAAGTACTTGGGTGTGCTCTCGGCAAACACAATACCCCCTTCCTCTGGCACTGCGTTTAGAACTGAAGCCCACGCCTCCTCACCTTGCTTGCCGCCCCAAGAACTTATCTCTGTTGCCAGTACAACTTGAGCAGTATCACCACGTAAAGGCTCATCATCCTTAGTAGATGCAGTAGTTAAAAAACTATCACCGCCACCTTCGCGAGGAAACTCTAGCGTTCTTTTTAAGCCTGGGGTCTTTGCTGGGCGAATAGCCTTAGGGCATGTCTGGTGATACCTGATTGCTATACGAGCGAGCTTCTCTGCCGCCTCTCTCTTGTGAGCAACGATTCCAGCATAACAACCAGTCCTAAAAGCAACGTGTTGGTATAGAAGGCCAGTAAAAAAAGTTGAAGAACCCTCCTGCCGTGGCTTCACATGGCACAACCACTTCCTTTCTGCGTAGCAGCGCATGACCGCAGCAGCCAGAATCTTCTGATGGCTCCATAGATTAAAGTCTTCAATCTTACCGCTCTTGGTACGAATACCAAGCATTGGTAAGAACATCTCTGGATTCCAGAAGTCTGGATGGTCTGGAGTGTAGATCATTACTGGCTCTTAGGCAGTCCATAAGAAGTGAATGGCCCTGTTGGAGTCAGAGATTTCTGCACTTTAGAGTTCATTGGCTGTACATCAACGGCTTGATTGCTAAGTGCGTTAGACTTTCTTCTTTCAGATAGTGTCATTCGTGCAGTCCCCAGTAGTTTGATCAGTAGGTCTGCCTTATCCTTGCGAATAGTTTCTGTAAAGATCCCATCAGCAATAAGTTCAAGACTTTTCAGTATTCCATCATAGTCCTCAAGCGAAAAACGCTCGTCCATAACTTTAATTTCTTCTGTAGTTTCTTTCTTGTCAGACATCTTGACTCCAGTTATCATGTTGAGGGTTCATATAATCATAACATGGAGATGTCATGCCCGTTTCTAAGAAAAAGAGTGAAGCACCTTGGGAGGATGCGGCCAAGACAACTGTCAAGGCCAATAAAACCATCAGTGCAAAGAAGAGCGAAAAGTTTTCCGTTATACTCCAAGCCTTTGGAGTAGATACAAAGGTAAACTTTGACTCTATTGTAGAGAGGGATGCTGCAATTAAATCAATATCCGTTCGCTGCGCTCGTGGCACAACGGCGACAATTACTGGCTGCGGAAAGAAGTATACAGTCATACCAAATCTAGGCGTGATTATTTCTGACGAGGCATAGGGTCGATATTGTGCTTTTTACATAGGTAGTAAGCATACTGTCGTGAAACCATATACATCTTGGCGACCTCTCTGGGTGGAAACTCATGGAGGTCCTCAAGCATCTCGATAGTCTTTTGATACATCCGTCGCCCACCTTGAGGCTTTCTGGATTTCAACTCATTATCTAACTGACGCTTTAGTGTACTAAGTTCTCTTGGTGATAAACTTGCAAGCCAGTCTTTCATTTTTCCTCCAGTATAGACTTTAACGCTTTCGCGCCAGAGGCCACGCTATTGCTCATAGATGAAGCCTTCATATGCTTGGCTTCTAATGCAGAATTATATATCTCCTTACTGTGCAATGCGACAACTTCCATCATCCAAGGTCTATCACCTGCTAGTTCTGACAACGGAGATTGCCTAGGTAT
>PDMW01003136.1_pt1 | contig 12926 bp, 10 predicted proteins | sample 1515511 | NCBI WGS metagenome assembly PDMW01 (sample SAMN07343023, study PRJNA328102) | Marine metagenome, whole genome shotgun sequencing project. | biome: marine; feature: bay; material: water; isolation source: viruses from water sample < 0.22 micron filtered, nuclease treated, low... ... | reverse complement strand
AGGCTCTTGTCTACTACAACATAGACTTTAGTGCTACAAGCTATTGGCAGAGTCGGGATAGGATGACAACCAAGGACAGGCTTGAGTCAGATGTGTATTGGGTCTTTGCCAAGGGTGGCATAGAGAGAGATATATATAGAGCCGTGAGCAAGAAAAAAGATTTTACTGTTAACCATTTTAAAAAGACTTTGTTATGAGATTTGAAACTAAAAAAGATATAGATAGAGAGAACAATGCTATAGCCTTGTTCTGCAAAAAGTTTTCTGCCGATTGGGAGAAGCTAAGTGAAAATGACATAGACTTTAAAGTTACAAAAGATGATAAGGTTTGCTATATAGAAGTTAAAGGTAGAAATAAAAACTTATCAGATGCGTATCCACTTCCGTTAGCAGCAAGGAAGATGGTTAAGTTAGTAGATAAAGGGCATCAATCTATTATTATATGGGACTGTATAGATGTTTTAATCTACGGGAATACCAAAGAGATAGTTTCTCAAGGGAAGATAGGTGGGAGAAAGCCAAGATACGGTTCTCATAACGACCAAGAGTTTATGCTATATTTTAAAAAGCAAAAAGGGTTACACATTATAGAAAAGGATTCATTATATTTGTGATATGAGCGAGCAGAAAATTCAGACCAAGAGAATTAAGCAGCTCGAAGCAGAGGGTTACTATGTAATAAAGCTAACCACTACAAACAAGAATGGTATACCTGACCTGTTGGCTATACCACCACACACAGATGTTTTATTTAGCGAGATAAAAACTCCCAAGGGAAAGCTATCTTCGCTTCAAGAGTACAGACTAAAAGAATTAGAAAGATATGGATTCAGAACAGAAGTATACAGAGGGTGATGAGCATCCAATAGTAGGAAGACTTGAGATGGATGGGTGGTTCTTTGAAGCCCTATCTGATTTCACAGACTACGCAGACGACATACTCACACAGCTTGTTAGTGTTACAGACTACCTACCGATAGAGGATAGATGGGCACAGCAGATGGTTGGTGTGGTAAAGGGAAAGTCTCCATTATTCTTTCGCATAGAATTTTTAAACACGGCAGGGGAACTACCATTGCTGCTTGACTTCGAGTCCATTGACTCGGACACATACTTAGATTACATTAACTTAGATAAATCAATACAATTTTACTTAAATAAAAAAAAATATGACAACACAAACACAGACACAGACAGCTAAAGAGACACAGAACTCAGTAAGAATGAACGCATTAAAGGACATTATCCAACACCACTTAGGCGTGGATGTAATAAAAGATAAGTCCCGAAAAAAAGAAAAGGTAGAGGCACGTATGATGTTCTCATACATAATGCACGAGAAAGGATACGGAAAATCTGAGATAGGAAGGTTCCTTATAAAGGACCACTCAAGTATTATCCACTACTTAAAAATATTTCCTTGGTACTTAAAAACAGACAAGGCATTGAGCGAAGACTACGCTGTTGTTAGGAAATCGTTCGTAAATGACTTGGGTCACATATTTGAATTCACAAATTCAGAACTAACTAAGGAAATCTTTTTTTTGCAAAACAAAATAAATGACTTATATTCCGAGCAGAAACAATTAAAGGATAGCATTGAATCATCTTACAAGACAAAGGGCAGGCTCCAAGATATATTTAAACTTATACAAGAGCGAACTCGAATTGGGGCAGAAGATGAGGTGCTAAAGAAGTTGAATCATTTCTACAACGGATTACAATAACACAATGGCAAAACCATCAGCATACGACAGAGAGAGAATAGCTCACATTAACTATCTGATGGACACAATCAACGACTCTTCTAATGTTATATACGAGTCTTTAGTTGACCGAGAATTTAAGCCACTAAAGAAAGAGCTAAAAGACTTAATCTCTTTTCTCAGGGAGATTGAGTCTTCATTAGAAGATGAAATATAACTACACATTTTTTTTCAAGGAGCACGAGCTGTTCGACTTTCTAAAAGAATACTTCTTTCAAGACTTAGAGAAGTCTAATGATGAGACATCTCGTCACGATTGCATATCAAAAGCATACGAGATGGACATAGAGTTGAAGTGCAGACGAAAGCACTACGACAGTCTAATCATTGAGAAGAAGAAATACGATGCACTAATGGATAGGGCTAAAGAGAATAGAACAAGACCCGTATACATCAACTCTACACCTGAAGGGGTGTGGGCTTTTTACTTACTAAAGTATGGGGATGTTGAGTGGGAGATGAAAGACCTACCAAGACATACTGATTTTAGTAAACGTAGTAACATACCAAAAGAGATAGGATACCTCGACATATCTAAGGGCGTTAAACTAACTTAATAGAATGAACGATAATCAAAAAAAATACTTAGAATTTACAGCAGCATTGGCATTAAACTCAATGCTACTGTATGTTATATATAGGGTAGTTACAAGTCTCTAATCTATAAAAAATCTTCGTTTACCTGAAGACCTCTTTCGTGAACGTCTCTTCTTTTTAGTACCCCTCCTAAAGTATCCCGGTGTAGTGCTTACACTATCATCCTTAGCCTTACTCATATTATTCATATCTTTATAGATTTGTTTACGAGTCAAGGTTCGTAAGTCTTTATAGAATGGTATAACTCCAAGGTGTCCCAACACTTCTAACATTGCTAAGTTTTTCTCTTTATCATATTTACTTTGAGTCTCTTCGGTTTTAGCATCAGGCTTAGTAAAAGCTGATGTTGCAAATCTTGAGGACTTTAATAGTGGAGAGTATGGTCCTGTTAAATTTACGAGTACATCATAGATATCAACACCACGCCCCATCTTACCTTCAGGTACAACCTTGTAAGACAATCCATCTTTGTAGATATTGTAATCTCCATTTCTCAATCCTGTCAAGAACTCTTCGTTAACAGGTTCTGTGATAAACTGATTGATTACTGCCTTAGTAGCGTTACCAAAGTCTCTGCCTAATCCCATAGAGAAAACAGAAGATGCAATTGCTTGACCTAATTGTTGGTCAAAATCTTTCTCATCTTCTTCTTCTTCACCAAAGAATAAATCAGACATTATACTTGACATTAGTGTATAACCAACCATACGAGATGCAGTTGCCCCTAATAAAGCAGCTCCCTTTTTCTTGCTCAGATTGCCTCTGCCTATTGCATTCATTACACCTGTACGGGCAGTCACATATTCATAGACAAGGAAGGTTGTCATAAAGTTATTAAACCTATTATACATCTTAGCCATTGCACTTGCATCGGGCTTACTTACTCCTCTAAGTGTACCCATAAAAGGGTTTGATGCTGCACCTGCCATTACTGATGCTTCGTCTGCTTTTTTAGTTGACTCTTTTAATTGTTCTTTGTACTGACTCATATAGTCAGCATCATTCTCAGCTATCTTATCTAAGTTGGGCTTTTGTCCTGTTAGTTTCTCAAACTCAACAGAGAATGTACCAAACCACATAGGACGCATTACAATTTTATCGGGAGTAGATATTAACAAATCAGCTAAACTGCCTACTCCTTTTACCCACTTACTACCTGTCATACTCCAAACTTGGTCTACCCTATTCGTATACCTGTCTTTTGCAGACTTAGCTTTCTTAGCTCCTTCCCCGGACATTAAGTTAGTGTCAATCATTCTACCCGACATATCTCCGTTTGGATAGATACGAGTTACGTTTGTGCTTTCAAGGTTCTTCATTGCTTCAGGAGCAGCGTCACTATTTAAGAAACCAACTCCTATTTTAGCTCCGGAAGTAAATTCCTTTGGACTTGCAATCATAGCAAACGCTGTGTTCGATGAAAGTTCTGCTATAAATCGAGGAGCACTTGCAAGGATGGCTCTATATCCATTTCTATTTATCCAATCTAAAACTCTATCAGCAAAAACAGATTTTTGATAAGCCTTGTTAAATTGATTGTCTATCGACTCTTCCCAACCTTTTCTTATACCATTGAATATATCTCTTTTTTCTTGATTATAATCTCCACTTTCTTTTAGTTTCTTCTCTGTTGAGTTCAACGTTCTCTTTGAAGTTCTAACAGGCTCAGTCATATAGAAGTCTAACAAGACACCTTTAGCTCCCTTAGTGGCTGACTTATACACATCAAAATTCAATGCTGAAATTGCACCCGTTCTTTTAATTAACGCCTCGGCTTTGGTGGAAGGCTGAAGACTTTCTCTGTGCTTCTGAGCATTAAACTCCATAGCATCAAATCCCTCTTTATTTATAGCGTTCAAGTGAACATAATTATTTCGTGGTATAATGCTCTCGCCTCTAATTATCGCAGCAGTTTGTTCTGCAATAGGACCCAACTCAGCATTCACCTCTTGAATAGTTTTAATAGAAGCCTTCTCAGCCTTATTGAAACTTTCGTACAATACAAATGCATCAATCTCTCCCGTCTCTTTATTGGTAAACTTATCTAAGATTTCTTGCAACATTTCAGAATCCGATGCACCATACACTTCAAGGTTTTGGTCTTTGATTGACTCTATGTTATTTTTTATAAATGCTTTAGCTTGGTTTACTTCAGGATTACCTAAATTGGAATCATATTCAAGCTGAATCATATAAACCATTTGCTTGAACTTAGACATCAATGTCTTATTACCGTTGTTTTTAAATGACTTATAAACAGCATCCTCAGCTTTGTCTATTTTGCTTGACACTTTTTTAAACGCTACTTCGTATTGCTCAATAGCTTTGGCTGTGTCTTCAAACAAAGACTCGTATAAAGGCTTTCCATAAAAGTCACCGAATAATTGGTCGATGTAATACAATGGATTCCTTTTTATCATTTCAAGTACAGCACCTTTTTTATTTGACCTAAACATATTCTTAAATGCACCTATACGCTTAGATAGTGGGAGCATCTTGGCATTACCAATAGCATCTACCATTGTGTTTGATTTCAAATTGGCAGCCATTTTCTCAACCATCACTTGAGCTAAGTGAGGGAAGTATCCATTGTTGATATTATCAATTAGTGCCTCAACTTGTTTTAACTCCTGAAGAGATAAACCATCTAATGCATCTACGCTGTTTATTAAAAAGTTAAACTTATCTCCTTGTTGTCTTTCGTACTCACTTGAAAGCTCTGAAACTTTTAAAGCAGGAGCTTCACTTATACTCTTAATGGTCTCTTGTCTTTCAGCCTCTATCTCCTCTTCACTCTTAGCTTCCTTGACTTTTTTAGGTTGGAATTCAGATTTATAAGTTTTCATTATATCAGCATCTGCTTGACTAATAACCCCTTCAGTTTTCATTTTATCTATAGTCTTAGCATAGTCAAGTTGTCCTGTCTTTTCATCGACTACCTTGTTTTCAAAAGACTCTAAGATATCTTGTAATTCAGGTATCTTTGATAACTCTGCATCAACTGCATCAAGTATATCCTTGACTACCTTAGCAGTCTCTGACATCTCACTAAGGTTCAATACAGTTTTTCTTTCCCCAAACTCTGAAGCCAATTCCATATATTTATTGAATACTGACTCAGGAATAAGGTTTGGATTAATTGCAAATATTCTTTGCAAATCTCCTGATACTGCACTTGCAAGACCAATCTTTCTTTTTATATTTTTCTTAGCATTTTTTCTTAGTTTGTTTGCCTTAGCAATATTCTCTGCATAGTTTGCATCTCTAAAGACTCTGCCCATATATTCAACAAAGTTTTCAATAGACTTTTCTTTGAGCATATTTACATTTGCAAATTTCTTAATAATTGCAGCAGACTGCTTGGTTGATATATTGCCCGACTTAACCATCTCTTTTACATCTTTAGCAACCTGAGTGCTTGCAGATTTAAAAGCCCTTAGAGCATCCTTTGCACCCTTGTTTATATCTCTAATCCTCTGTACAACTAACTGCTTCTGAGACATTGTAACCTTCTTGCTTGGGTCAACACCAAGTATTTTATTTACTGATGGTGCAGCCTTTTCTTTTATTCCAAGTTTTTTCCTTACATCTCTAAACAATTGTTCTCTTTGTATATCAGTAGCATTCTCATATAGCTTGGTTCCTTGCAGGTATGACAAAACATTTTTAGGAATCTCAGAAAACTTTCTACCTCTTTGCTTTGACTTCTCTATGATACCATCTACCTCTTTTATAACACGCTGAGTTTCAATAGTTTGCTCAGGAGTAAGTTCCACCTCTTCTTCTACAACTGCTTCTGCTTCAACAGCTACCTCTTCCTTAGTAGTTACTTGCTGTGCAGCTTTAACTTGTGCTATCTTAGAGTCGTATGTAGTAATATCATTTAAGAGAACAATCTCTCCTGTTGTCCCATCTTCATTTTTTGTTACAATAGAATCGTATCCTTCTTTCTTTAATTCATTAGATAATGCTTTACCTTTCTTACCTCCATACTTTTGAGATAGGGTACGCTTATATTCTATTTGAGTGTCTTCCGTTACTTCAATAACTAAAGGAGATTTTAACTCTATATCCCCTGTCTCAAACCCTTCGGGTGTAAAACCACCAACCTTTTGTGTTACATAAGTCCCTGATGCCTCTACATCCTGCCCAAAAGTCTTACCCATTTTAGGTGCAGGTTCAGGGTTCCTGTTATAAGATATTGTTATAGGACTCTTAGTTGATATATCAGCTACTTCTTCCTCGACTTCAGCTTTGTCGGCTTCGACTTCAGTCGGTTCGGTAATGGTCCCTGTTCCGGGTACTGTTTCTCCCATTGTTGGGCGACCTTCGGCAGATTCTTGTGCATCCACCGTCTCTGTGCTTGGCTCTTGAATGGCATCTTCTTTTGTTTTTGAAAGTTCTACAAGTCTCTCGTTTATATTTGCGAGTTCCTCTATTTGTGGTGTAGCTAACTTAGGGTCAGCTCCTTTTATCTCTTGTTCTAATTGTTTTTTTCTATTAAGAATAGTAAACGCCTCTGATTTACTTTCCACAGGTGCATCTCCTTGAAAGAACTCCTTATTGGACTTTAATATACCAATACCTTTGTTTAGTTCAGCAAGTTCAGCTTCAGCACCCTCCTTTGTCATAAGACCACTCTCTACTTTAGTCTTTAGCTTTGTTACATATATGCTCTTTAATTCTTCTCTTCCTTCAAATAATTGGAATGCATTAAAGTCATCTGCACTCATTGTGGTCCTGTCAGACATTGCAGATTTTACAGCCTTTGGCGCACCTAATATGCCACCTCCTACTGCCTCTTGTGCTCCTGCATATAGAGACTCTGCAATTATATCAACAAATGTATCAGGATTCTCAAACATCTTTTTCCCTTTTACTTCATTGTATATACCCTTTGCAGTTATGTCTGCTACCTCTTGAAGAAATCCTGTTTCAAACTCAGCAGCTCCTGCCGCCCCAACTCTTATTAACCCTTTCGCTAAGGCACTATTTATTTCTGTCTCTACAAGGTCTGTGAATTGTTTAGCTGTTGTTCTTGCTGTGGACTTACCTACAACTTTAGACACAAGTTTATTTAGCATACCTCCACCCTTAAAAAGATTTGTAAGACCTACTTTTTCAAGTACACCAACCGTTAAAGCTAATGGTGCTTTTACAAACATTTTCTCTGACTCTTTTATGTCAGCAAAGTCAGGGTCATTTGATATCTCTTTATTCACAGCATCAGATGCAAAAGAAACCATAGCTAATGTTCCTGCCGGTGCTGCTAACAATGCCGCTGCCATAGAAGGTCCACTTCTTGCAAATCCTAAAATACTCCCACCAATAAACCCTTCTGACTCTAAAGCAGTCCATTGTTTTGTAGTTGATTCGTCTCCTATTGCATCTACTAATCCGGTTCTAATAGCATTTAATGTACCTTTACCCAAGTCAGCATAGTCTGCTGCTTTTGAGAATATATTCCTTGGTCTACCTTCTTTAGCATCTTCGTATCCTGCAAAATACTTTTTCCCCTTTCGAGATATATCAAGCACTTCTGAGAACGCCTTGTCGTAGTCTGTGAAATTTGCTCCGACTACATTCTTCAATAAGGTTCCTGCTTCTATACCCTTGATAGCTCCTTCTGCTACTAAACCAATCTTTGTGGCTATATCTGTTGCAACAGGTGTCCTACCACCCATAGATTTTTTTAACTCATCTAAGGTCATCTCCTCTGCGTTCTCAGGAATCTCTATATCATTCTCCTTAGATACCCTTATTATTTCTTTTTTAAAGTCTTCATCGCTAAGACCTGAGCCTGCCTTTTCTTCAAGGTAAGTGGATGCATCAATTGCATAGTCAACTACTCCTGCTCCAACATCTCCAAAACCACCTAATACTTCATTGTATATACCACCCACATAATCGCCTTGCTTGCCTCTTACGGTTGCAAAGTCACCTGCCATAACATCAAGCATAGCACCTTGCTTTTCTAAACCAACTTTCTCTTTGATTAAGGCTTCTTTTTGTGCGGTAGCTTTAGCAACATTTTCTACATAGGACTGATACTGTGAACTTAGTATTGGGTCTGCATTTATATCTTCAACAGATAAACCACTAAACCCCTTACTATCTTCTATTAATTGGTTTTCAAGTGCGTTGTACTCACCAACTGATTTTACATAATCTTTTGTTCTGTCATTAATAGCCATTATCCCCTGCTTAATACGGGCATCACTTCCTGCAATTAATTTTTCTTTGTCTTTGTCTTCAGGTTTAAATACATCTCTATTTTCCTCAAGATATTTTTTTAGGTTTTCTGCTATATCTCCTGCATCATCAAACACCACATCTAAATTTACATACAATGGTGCAACCCCTTCTTTAGATACAATCATTCCGTCTCCAAACATATCAGTAGGTTTAAAGTCAAAACCATATTGTTTAAAGATATCATTCATAAAAGGAACAACTTTTTCTTCATTGGTATCGATAAGGTCTTCTGTTATGTTCTCCAAGTTGAATTTAAACTTGTCTTCTTGTGCTCTCTCTCCTATTATGCTGAACTCTTTTCTAAGTTCTTTTGCTTCCTCAGCTTTTTCTTCAATGGCTTCATCCATTGCTTTTTTGCCAAGTGGGATATCAACTACAGATATGTCAGCTTGAACTTGCTGCTCGTATTCAGGGAATGTAGCTTCTTCTGCTCTTTGCTGTAATGACATTACAGCTTCCTCATCAGCTTTAGCAGCAGCCTCTATCTGAGCTTCGCTCGGAGCCTCTACTCCTTCATAATATTTACGTTGTACTTCTTGTGTTGGTGTCTCCTCTATTTGCTGCGTAAGGAATGACTGTAAGTCTTGAGCCTCTGCATCAGATTCTTGAGGCTCCGAAGAACCATCCCCCAAGAATGATTCCAAACCTTCTTTTTTTTTTACGGGAGCACCTCCATATATTTCATTAAATTCTTCTATATTAGCAAATGCACCTTCCTTTACAAGCGAAAAAATTACTTCATTAGATGCACCTTTAGCAAACTCACTAAACTCTTCACGACTGCTAAATGCACCTTCCTTTATTAATTCAAATAATTCGTCAAACATATTTTCTTTCTATTGTGCGTTAAATATTTTAGATGCCGTTGCTCTATCTACCCCATCTTCTTTCATAATCTGTGCAATAGTTCTTTTAGCATCAGTTGCCTTTGTAGTTCCTTTAGCATCAGTAGTGCCTCCCCTCAGAAATTTATAAAGTTCATCTACTTGATTTTGAGCCTTTGCCAAATTATTTTGATTCACATTAAACGTCTTTACTTTCCCATCAGACATTCTTTCTATGTCAACATCATTATCAATAATAGTACCATAATCTATTATTTTATACCCATCATATTTGTCAACTTCGTCCATTATTTCTGTGATAACATCTTCAGTTTTTTTGGAATAAAAAGTATTTTTTGTTAGATTCTCTCTCTCTTGTTGAACAGGTAATCCTTTTTGAGTAATAGTTGTATTATGTGTTTGAAGTGGATTAGGTCCGTTATACCCTGACCATTTAAGTGCCTTTGAGACATAATCTTTGGTGAGTGTAGTCGGAGCTACAAAAGATGAAATACCTGATATCCAATCTGCCTCGGTAAGTCCGGCATATTCAAACGGGAACACTTCTTGGTTTCCACCTTCATCTTGATAGGTTAGATATACCCCTTTATCGTCCCTTTCTATTTTTACTATGTCGGGATTGTAACCTTGTATTCTTTGCTCTGCTGCTTTTATTTCACCGGGTGTCCCCTCCCATAGGTCTTTTAGGTATCCTGCAAATTCAAGGTCGGTATCTTTGCCCTTTGGCTTTCCGCCTCCGCCTCCGCCTCGGCTTCGGTTTACTACAGTTGGAGCTTTTTCAGTAAACACCGTCTTCGTTGTAACCTTAGTATCAATCATACTCTCTGATTGGTCCTTTAAAGCCTGCTCTGCATTAGCCTGTTGGATATCTGTTAAATTTGATACCACCCTCCCATTCTTATTCTCAAGTAGGATAATGGTTTCGTCTCGACTGCCATCCTCATTAAATACTCCCTTTGGGTCAAATGTTGTAGTGTACTGAGTACCACCCTTAGAGGTTATAAAGTCTATAAGTGTAGACGCACCTGCCATACTATTAACGGCTGATGACACTTGGCTCTTTGCCCACTTATCTTGACTCTCATAAAACAATGAGATAGACTTGAAGTCTTCTTCTTTTATACCAAGCTCCTTAGCATACTCTGCATCTGTCTTATCTCCGTAACGTTCTCTTTGTCTTATATCTGATACCTGCTTAAATATACCTGCCTTATATGCGGTACCCATACTCTCAATAATAGTACGCTCGTCAGTACCTAAAGCCTTCGCTCTCTGTTGAGATACACCCATCACATCAAATATTTTTACTGTCTGTCTTATCCTATCTCTAAGAGACGCTACTGTTGCTAAGTTGTTCGGGTTAGTGTCAGGTATTAAAGTACCGTCAGGTCCTTCAATCATTTTACCTATAGATACCACACCCGTCTCAGGGTTTATTAAGAACTTATGCTCTTGAAAATTTGCAAACGACTCAACATTAGCCATAATATCCAAATCAACTTGAGAGAGTGTTCCATCCTCTACCATCTTCATCTTCTTTGAATACTCTTGATTGTAATCGTCAAATAGACCAAACCCTTGAGTTGTACCGTCCATAAGATTCTGCATCTGAATGGTGTAGTCCCTTGGTTTAAGTTGACCTGCTTTAAGAAGTTTATTAAGCATCAATGACTGCTTTTGTAGGTCATCTGCAAAATCTAACGCAGCACCGTTTAGCTGTGTGTTCTGCCCTGTAGGTATCTCGTTTAATGCATTCTGATAGTCTCTTGCTTGCTTATCAAAAGCAGCCTTCTTTTCTTCTCTTACACGATTCTCCTCTTGGAGCATACCGCTAAAGTTGGCTCCAACCTCAGCCCAATTTATCTGAGTATCCTGAGCGTCTCTCTCTACGTATTTATAACCTGTTGGCATATTGTTCTATTATTAATATTTATACAAAGGGTTTTCCTTTAACCCTGTGAGCTTATAAGCCGAAGGTGTCATAGCATTCGGGTCAATCTGCAACATAGCAAGTGCATCAGGACTAATACGAGATGAAGTATTAAAATCAAATGGGTTCATTGCTTCAGCATTTATTCTCTCTTGTAGAACTCTTTGCTGCTCTTGAAACCTTTGTTTAGCAGGGTCAGCACTCATTAGTTCAACATTTTTTAACCTCTGAACTTGAGGGCTTGCTGCTATCTTAGCTCTGTTCTCAGGAGACATTATAGCTGCAACTCTCTTTTCCTCAGCTCTCCTCGCTGCACCTTTGCCATACAAAGGAACTCCTGCCTGAATACCATAGCTTAATGCACTTGCTGCACTCTGTATACCTTGCTGTGTGGATGCTGCTGCCGCCCTCTGTGCGTCTGCTGCCATCATCTGCTGACCTGCTACCTCCTCTAAGTCTAAGCCAACTCCTAAGTCTCTTAGCCTTGACTCTTCCTCAAGGACTGCTGATTCGATATTTGTCATCTCGTCAGCCATAGCACTCCTAATCTGCTGCTGCCCTAACTGCTGTTGAGCGAATACCCTACCTGCGGTAGCTGCGGCTCCTCTCTCGCTCTCTATACCTGCCTGAGTAAGCTGTGCTCCTTGGACTAACATAGCCTGTCTCTCTAAGTCGTATGCCTCTTTTTTTATAGACATCTGCTCTGCAAAGTTTACATCCAACTTGCCTCTTGCAGCAGCCATTGCCTGCTCTGCGTCTGATTGTGCTTGACGCTTTAATCTGTTTTGCTTTGCCGCTTGAGCAAACGATGCACCTGCTGAGACTGTGCTTATTGCTAATCCTGCTATTACTCCTGACATAATTTCTTCTTTTCTTTTATAACGTATTCAGGTAACTCGTTGTAGTCTTCGGTAAACACTTCTTTTTCTGCTTCCTCAACTGTCTTTGCATCTGTCCTATAAGTACACACCCAAACACTATCTTCGTGTATATAAGCCACCCTTTGCGTTCCTATTTCTGTTTGCACCACCATAGGTGCTTTTATTCTTTTTATCTCTGCCTTATCTGTTAAGATAGACATCTCGCCACTTAAAAAAAAAGATGGGTGATTTACCTTATGAATAAAACTTAATACCAACATCCCCTTTGGCATAAAAACTTCTCTTGTGTAAATACCATCTTTTATATGGTGCTTTAATGGCATAGTCTCCTCCATCTCTTTAGTGTGGTGTAATACCACTCCTTCCATAGATATCATTTGACTTTTAAATTCATTAATCTTTTCCCATAATGCCCCTCTGTGTTGGATAATATTCTCCAAAACAGATTCAGGATTGGGTTGTACTAATTGAACTTCATCCATATTACAGCAAAGATACAAAAATTATGGGAATGATTTCATAACCTCAGATAATACTGCGTATAGTTCTACCTTAGATGTGTTGTCGTTTGTCAGAGTAAACTGTCCGTAGTGACCCAAGATACCCTGAGATTCAGCTACTGAGTTCTTTATGTATAGTATATACTCTGTTGT
>PDMW01013830.1_pt1 | contig 12958 bp, 21 predicted proteins | sample 1515511 | NCBI WGS metagenome assembly PDMW01 (sample SAMN07343023, study PRJNA328102) | Marine metagenome, whole genome shotgun sequencing project. | biome: marine; feature: bay; material: water; isolation source: viruses from water sample < 0.22 micron filtered, nuclease treated, low... ... | reverse complement strand
TAGGCATATATCCACTATTCAAATAGTCTAATAAATGTTGCTGTATATCTTCAACAACTTCCACAGGAAGGGGTTTTTTAGGTGTTTTATTTAGAAACGAATTATTGATAGGATAAATGTGATTATTATAAGCAAGTATATTTAACTTTCCAACCTTTCTTGTATTTACATCAGGTTTATATTCTGCTTGTATTTTTTTGGTAATATCATAACATTTAAAAGGTATTTTTTTTATTTTACAGATTTCCAAAACATCATTAATAGTTGGTTCTTCATATTGTTTCAATATCTTTTTCACACCAACAGATTTATATTTTGTTTGTAAATAATGCTTTACACAGTTCTCACCTTCAGGTGGTTTATAATTTTCAACTCCTTCATTAAAGATATGTAATATATTCTGTTCCCTTAAAATCATTCCTTTAAAATCCAAAGGCATCTGATTATAAACAGACTGCACCGATATTTGTGTGCTTTCTAATTCATCAACAGGTAGATTACTTGAATACGCCAACCATCTATTAAATACAAAATTATCAATATCTTCTTTATTATTTACTCCATTATACGCCACCGTTTCTATATGTGTCCTTGTATCCGCACTAATTCTAAATACCCAAGTAATTTTTATTTGAACCTTAACAATTGAGTTCTTTGGTATTCTATTGGTAATTTTGAAATCTTTATTGATTTTTTGATAATTTAACTTTTTTAACTTTTTACTATCCTTAATTAAGATCTTAAAATCTTGTTTCAATAATGGTTTTATATCATTTCGTAAATCCAATTTTACAAGTTCTTTTGTCTTCTCATTAACCAAATAATTAACAATTGGTCTGTTATTAATTCCCGCATTAAACAATTTAGCAGTCATTACAATATTACTTCGTTTAAGAAGTTTTTTTAACTTGTCTTTGCTGTCCGCTGTAAAGGTTTTTCCTAAAACTTTAATTTGAAAACTGGGTATGTTTTCCGCCATCTATATATATATAACATAGATATTATTTTAAATCAATTTTATATTAAAATAATATATCCCTAAATATTCCTAAATATTTCTATATGTTTTCTAATTTACTAAAATCATTTTCAGATCCTCAATTTCTTTATCCAATTTTTCTTGTTTTTTCTTGTAGTAATATCTCTTTGCACTTTCTCTGGATTGTTGTAAATATGTTTCACGGTTTTCCTCTCGCCATTTCTTAACATTCGCTTTTTGTATTTCACCGTTACATTTTTGATAATATTTTTTCATCGCCCTTAATTGACTTTCAGTTGCACTCATCTATATATATATATAACATAAAGATTTTAAATGGTTTTATATATAAAAATATAATCTATGAAATATATATAATGCAACCCGAAGATATATTTACTATCATCAATATTGTTGAAACTTACTTTGAACCGTGTAAAACACACAGGACAAATGCTTACTGGTTAAAGAACCGTGTAGAAAACGATTTAGGCGGTGTTTATACAACCTTACCAGAGTTTCAGGAAATCATGCGAGAACACGGTTATTATACTAATGTTAAGGGCAGTTTGAAACTAAAAATGAAGAAAGGAACACGACAACTTTTTTACCCTTGTATGTATCCTAAGAAGAAAACATTTAGAGAAAATGGAAACCTTTAAAAATAATATTAAAATCAATATTTAGTATTATTTACAGTTTTTACTTAAAACCCCTAATAAAACACATTTTTTATATTAAACAATTTTATTAAACCTTTAGGAAAATATATAAAAATAAATATATAAGTATATAATATAGATGTCTGAACCCACAGATGAAGAACTTACCCTTTTGGAAGGTGCTGAAACCACTAATGAAGTGGAAGAAATACAAGAAGACCAAGAAATACAAGCACCAAAAAAACCACGAGGCAGACCAAAAAAACCACCATCAACAGAACCAAAACCTAATTTGAAAAAGGTAAGAAGTCAGAAACAAATAGAAACCTTTGAGAAAGCAAGAGCAAGTTTAAAGGCAAAACAAGAGGAAAAGAAAAAATTACAAGCAGAAGTCAATAAGATTAAAAAGCAAGAACGAGAGGAAAAAATCATCAAGACTGCAGTAAATATTAAAAAGAAACAACTAAAGGAAGAAGCAATTTTAAATGATTATGTTGATGATGATACACCAATAGAAGTATTGAAAGAAGCAATAGCAGATATTAAAAGGAAAAAGGCATTAGCAAGAAAAGATTTACCCGCAAAACCACAACCAGATTTAACCCCTAATATGCCCCGACCTAATTTGAGAGATACAAAGAAACCTAATGGTTTTTATTTTCTCTGAATAATGTATAGATGGATTTTAATAATCAAAATGTAAATGATAATTACTATTCAAAAAAAGAAGTGTGGGAAAAAATACAACAATACATACCAAAGGATAAAGTAATTTATGAACCGTTTTATGGAGATGGTAAAAGTGGTGAATATTTAAAAGAACTTGGTTGTAATGTAATCCACAAACCAGTTGATTTTTTTGAAAATAATTTTGTCTATGATTGTATTGTATCAAATCCACCTTTTTCTATACGCCAAAAAGTTTTTACAAGATTGAAAGAACTTGATAAACCTTTCATTATAGTTATGTTTCCAATTGTATTATCGTGTAAATGGTTCTTGGATTTATATGATGATATACAGATTATTATACCGAAATCAAGAGTAAAGTTTTATGGTAATGGAAAAACAAATTATACCCCTAATGGTGGAGTATGGTATTTCTGTTGGAAGATGGATTTACCAAAAGACTTGATTATTATTTAATTTTATTTTCTATAGTATTTATATAATGAGTTCTAATATTTCTCATAATATAAAAAAGAGAGACAATCCGAATGATGTATTTATTACACCATTAGAATTAGCAAAAAAACATATATCTTTTATCACACCACGAGAAGGAGAAATATGGTATGATCCATTCAAAAACGATGGTTCCTATTATTCTCAATTCCCATCTGAAAATAAAAAATGGTCTGAAATATTGGAAGGTAAAGACTTCTTTACTTTTGACGAACATGTAGATATTTTATGTAGTAATCCACCTTATAGTTGTATTGATAAAGTAATTGAAAAATCAATATCATTACAACCAAGAGTAATAGGGTTGTTATTAGGAATAGGTAATTTAACCGCAAGAAGAATGGAGATGTTAGAAAATGCTGGTTATAAGATGACGAAATTACATCTTTGTAAAGTGTATAAATGGTATGGAATGAGTGCTTGTATTGTATGGGAAAAGGGTGAAGAACACAGTATAATAAGTTATGATCGTGTTGTATGGAAATAAAATATATACTAATTGTATATGGCGAGTTTCTGCACAAAAACATTTATTAAACACGATGACTATATGACCCCGAAACACGCTTGGGAAGATATTAAACAATACATACCAAAGGATAAAGTAATTTATGAACCGTTTTATGGAGATGGTAAAAGTGGAGAATACTTAACAGAAATGGGATTTAATGTAATCCACGAACCTATTGATTTTTTTAAACATGATAAAGGGGAACTGATCGTGAGTAATCCTCCATTTTCATTAGTAAAGGATATAATGCCCCGATTAAAAGAATTAGATAAACCGTTTATTTTACTGATGCCTTGCAGTAAGATATGCACGAGTTACATGAGAGAAAACTTTAAAGATAAAAATATCCAAATAATCATTCCAAGAAAAAGAATACATTTTGTAAAAAAGATAAATGGTAAAGTCCCAGATGGTTATAAAAGCAGTTGTAATTTTGATTGTTTTTATTATTGTTATAAAATTGGTCTAATGCAGGGAATTACTTGGTTACAATAATATTTAGTAAAAATGTAAAATAATATAAAATAAAATCTTATGTTATATTATATGAGTGATTTTACAACCAGACCAGTTAAATTATCCGAAGCGGATATTGTAGTTAATCAACAAAAGTTAAGTTATGAAACTATAAGTAAGTTATGTAATTTTTTTACTGCTGATGAACCAAGTACCTATTTAGCATACTTACACTATAACAAAGGATTACTAACAGAAGAAGAAATAGCAGAATGTAAAGAAAGATATGAAATTGTATTACACAACAGAAATGTTAAGAACAAAATTGTTAATGAACGCTTACTCAATAAAAACGATGAAAGTTTTTGTGAAGAAGAATGTTTAACCGATGTTTGTTGTAATGAAAATATGGAAATAACTGAATAAATATATAATAAAAAAATATCAGGTTATTATATATGAACTTAATAAAAGACCAAAGATTAATCAATTTGAACTCAAGAAACGCCAGACAACAGAACGGATCTAAAAACTCTAAATGTGTTTTTGACTTTACAAATATTTTAGATAAAACTGAAACTGATATAGCGTATGCTGAAGTAGGATTAATTAGTGCAGAAATACCAGTATCTTTTTATATCATAAACGAATTGAATGATACAATTGTTATGAGTGTAAGTGGTGTGGATATTGATATAGAATTAGCAGATGGGAACTATACAGGTAATAATTTTATTACCGAGTTTGTAGCAAAAACAACCGCCGCTTTTACAAATATTATTACCGTAACGCTTTCACCAACAACAGGTAAATTATCAATAACAAATACAGGAGTCCAGACAATAGCATTTAGTAAAAAAGATACAAACGGATTATGGGAACTTATGGGATTTGATGGTTCAAACACAACAATAACGATTAATCCAGGTGATACATTTGTATTACCGTTTCTATTAAACCTTTTAGGAGTGAATAAACTGATGCTTAACTCATTTGCTTTAGCAACATATAATTTAGATAGTGCTAATGGTGGGTATTCATCAACCTTTTTTTCTTTAGATGTAAATGTTCCAAGTTATTCACTTATTCAATATCAGAACAATAGTAATACATATAGTATATTAAGAACAAACAATATTGATGATATTGATATTGAGATTTTAGACCAAGATTTAAACAGTATAGATTTTAATAATCAAGAATGGTTATTGACTTTAGTAATAAATATTTTTAGGTATATTCCTCAAATGTCTAATGTAGGATTTAGAGATGCATTCATGAAACAAATTAAACCTAAAGAAAAACCCAAAGAAAAACCTTTAGGAAATAAGGAGAAAAATGAAGATCGTGTAGAAAAAAAAGAACCCAAAAAAGATGAAACATTAGATTTTTTGGAAAACTAAATAACACAATAAAAAGATATTAACATAAAAATATTATCTATGTTAATATTATATAGAATGAGTGCTTTACCTTCAAGTGTAGATTTCCGCAGAGAACACCCTTCTTTGCCCCCTAATTCCCAGACAACCGAGTTGTCTATCCGCCCTTCAAACGGTAATAGTTTCGTCCCAGGTAATCTGATCCAAATGGATTTAGGACAAAGAGGTTTCTTTGACCCCGAAAGTTGTTATTTAAGATACAAAATGACTGCCGCTGGTGCTGATGCGACCTATGTAATGATTAACAGTTATAGTGCTGTTTTTTCCAGACTTAATGTTTATTTTGGTTCTCAATTGGTAGAGAACATTACGGGTTATAACCAAGTTCAAGCATTTTTACAAAATACCCATATGTCCGTTGCTGATAAATATGGCGTTCAAGCAGCATACGGGTACAAAGGAACTTCCAGTATTGCTGACATGGATAGTGCTGATATTGTAGTATCATCTGGTACTGGTTCTCATACTGCAGGTATTCTTTTGCCTTGTGTCCTTACCAATTCTGATAAAATGATCCCTTTATTTGCTATGCCTCAAGTCAGAGTAGAACTTCAAGTAGAGGCACTTTCAAGCATCTTTTTTGATGGAACTGCACCAACTTCCCTTACTATTAGTGATGTAGAATTGGTATATTCTCAAGTTGATTTGGGAGCAGAAGTAGAAGGTATGATTAGAGGATCTGGTGGTGAGTTTTTCATCAAGTCTCAATCCTTTACCAACACCTCTAACAGTCTTGCAACTGGAGCAAACGGTCAATATTCCGTAGTATTCAATCAAAGATTAGAGAGCATTAAATCTGCTTATTTACTTGCTTCCCCAACTGGAGAAAATATTTGGGGAGATGCTATTGATATTACCGCCACAAACGGTTCTTACCAATTCCAAATAGGACAAACAACTTATCCTCAACAACCTCTTTCCACTTCCAGAGCGAAAAATGCTATGATACAATCTTTAAGAAAAGCGGTAGGTTCTATTTACGGACACGAGACCGCTATGAGTATTAACTCTGTAGAATGGTCGCAAACGACAGGAACCGCCATTCAACCAGCAAAGTTTATTGTTGGTGTTCCAACTGAAGTATTAGCAAACGAGGATACACTTATGACTGGTGTTTCTTCTAATAATTCTGCTATTACTCTGAATGTTGTTTCTGGAACCGCAACAGGAGCAGTTCATAACTTACATTTGATTTTGAACTATGATGCCCTTATCCATATTGATTTGGAAAGCGGACAAGCATTTTTGAAGAAATAAATAGACCATTTAGAATAAAAATGTAAAAAATTAATTTATAATATTATTATATACTAATAATATGATAAGCATTAAAAGGAATAAAAAACCGAATATGTCTTTACCAGAGTTTATATGCGATTGCCCTTTACACCCAAAGTTGGATAAATATGATTTAACACGATTTCTGAATAAACACTCAACTAATTTACTTATAGGAAAAGCAGGATCAGGAAAAACCAGTATGTTATATGCACTGATGACTGGAATATTGAAAAAGGTGTATCATAATATTTTTGTCTTTCAACCCGAAGCATCACAAAGTTCTATTAAAAATAATGTTTTAGATAAATTACCCGATGAGAATAAATATGATGCTTTAGATGAAGAAAGTTTGCAAGAAGTCTATGATAAAGTTTTAGCAGAAGATAAAGAGTTTAATAATGCTATAATTATTGACGATCAGACAATTCATTTGAAAGACCATAAGGTAGAACGGTTACTGAAAGATTTGATTTTTAACAGAAGACACTATGGCGTAAGTATTTATTTCTTGGTTCAGAATTATACAAGTGTTCCCCTATCTATAAGAAAAGCATTTACTAATTTATTTATTTTCAAAATCAATAAGAAAGAAATGGGTGTAATTTTTGATGAAGCAATAGAACAAAAGAAAGAAGTAATGGACGAAGTATATAAGATGGTTTATGATAAACCCCACCAATATCTCTTCATAAATACAGATACACAACGACTATTTAAGAACTTTGATGAACTGATAATAGAAGAATAATAGATAAACGATTTAGTTTTTTTCTATGCTAATAATATATACATGTCGTTCTTTAAGAAGTTAGGAAGAAAAACCAAGCATTTCTTCAAGAAAACACAACGAGGGGTGCATAGTCTTGCCCGTAAAGCAGAAAAAGGATTAGGAGAAGCAAGTAGAATTGCTAAAGTAGGTGAAACAGTTTTAGATAATCCAGTTGCCGAGGGATTAGCAAGTGCAGCATTCGGTCCCGAGGCAGGATTGGCGATGAGAGCAACAGGAGAAGGTCTTGGTGCTATTTCCAGAATAGCAGGTAAGGCAAAGGAAGTTGCCCGAGAAACTAAAGAAATAAGTGATCCATCACAAACAGAAAATAGATTGAGAAATCCAAGAGATACTTTAGAAAGAGCAAAAAGAATAAAGAAAGGTGCCGAAGGAGTTAGAGATGATACAGAGGAGTTTTTCAGACCCAGTACAAGACCAGTAATATTATAATTAAAAAGGATAAGTATAGAAAATATTTTCTATAGTTATAGTATATATAATGCATTCTAACGAAAAGAAAAAATGTTTTAAAGTTTTAGTTGATAGTGCTAATGGAACTGCTTTTGGTTCAAAAGGAAACGCCTTTATGAATTACAATTTTGATTGGTCTATCTTACCAGATGTTCCTATGAAAATGACCTTTACTTTCAATTCTCTTGAAGTAGTACATATTTCAGGTAATAGAAACGCTTACATAAATGTTGGTTTAGGACAGAATACAACTTATCAAGTATCGGCACAAACAGGAGATACACAAGCAAGAACAACAACCATTATTGGTAGTTTGAGAAATGATCCAGTTGGAACTGATGGAGCAACTGACGATGGACTTAATTTTGCTATTCGTGCTAATTATGTTGATAATGCACCAACATATCTGAATGGAAGACCTTTTAATAATCAATTTCAAGTAAAATTAGAAGATGGATTAGGTGCCGAATGGAGTGGAAACTCTGCGGGTGATTTATTGAGTAATTATGTTTTAGTATTGAACTTTGAAGAAGTTTAAATCTTTAGTTAATATATACATGTGTAATAAACAGAATTGTAATTTTATTGAAATATTAGAAACAGGAGAAGGAACTAAATTGTTCGTGCATTATGAAATCATTTTTGATAAGGATATGAAAAGTATATTTAGACCTATTTATTTACAATATGAAAGTTGGGAAAATGAACTTATTGATTTTGAATTAATTAAATCAGGTAGAAAGTGTTGGTAATAAATATAATAAAATAAAATCTTATATTATTATATATATGAGTAAATCACAGTCAAATACACCCTATAATGTTAAATCTATGAATGGAATTATTACTTTAAGTGATGGAGCAGGAACAACTATAGAAAATGGTGAAGTTACAACCAACTCTATTGATGCACAAGGGAAAATCACGGCAATTCAAATTGAAGCAAATGAAGTTCTATTTACTGATAATTTGGATATGAATAACAATAACATTTTACAGGTCAATAATATTGGTTTATCAACTATAAATGGAGCAGCGTATCCACCAACAGTAGCAGATAATTTGGCGGCAATTTTAGCAAATGGTAATAGTGCAGGAGCAAATGATATTAACATGAATAGTCAGAATATTACTAATGTTACTAATATTAATGGTAGTGCATACCCCCCAGCGAGTAGTGTTGATAATTTAGCAGACACTTTAACACAGGGCAATTCAGCAGGAGCAACCAGTATTGATATGAATAGTCAAGATTTACAAAATGTAGATGAATTACAAGTGGATAATATTACTGGTAGAAATGGAGGAGCAAACCAGATAAAAATGAATAGTGATGTAGATATGGCGACTAATGCTTTTCAAAATGTAGTAGGTCTTAATTTTTCAGCAGGAACAGCAGGAATATTTAACAATAACAATATACAACTTCAGGCAGGGACAGCGGGAACTGCAGGTGATTTTGATGTTGTGTTGGGACATTCCACAAGTATAATGAACATAACAGGTGGAGATTTAGATATGAATACAAATAATATTCTAAATTGCACTAACATTAATACAACAACGATTAACGGTTCAGCACCAGGAGGACAAACGCAGTTCTTCATAGGTAATTTTCCTTATGTTGGTTATAATGCCTATGAGCAAGTAGGAGGTTTAATTTTTAATGGGTATGCAGGAACGGGACCAACTGAAAGATATTATGTTTTAAATGACCCCACCTCTGGAATTGGGGCAGTAGGAACAGCGAGAAAATATTGTTGGACGAATGACCCAACTTTTAAAATGAAAGTTTGTAGGACAAGTTCAACTCAAATTGGCGGTTTTATTTTACCGCCTGGTGTGTGGAATATCAAGTTTAGTATAGGAGAATTACAAACTAATTCAGCAACACAACAACCTATCAGTTGGTTTGTAGATAATACTAATACAGCAACTTTTACCGATGCTGCAGGAGGAGGCAGAGACGAGCAGCAGAAAATCAGGTATAGAACAGTAAGGGGTGGTGGTAATTACCACGCCGTTCCACAGATGGATTGGAATGTATATATTGGTGATCCTAATGTCCCAGAAGTTAATAGTGGAGTAGCAAAAATAGTAGGAATTGAAAGTGCTATTCAGGTATTAAATGGTTACGGTGGTTGGACTATTACATGCACCCAATTACAAGCGTTTTCGTGGGCGGGGGGTTATAATGGTTTTACACCATCAACAGCAGCGTCAGGAACTATAGACACAGCGGGTAGTTGGTATATTCGTAATTTAAATGACTAAATTATTTTTTTCTATTATCCTTTACATTAAATATTCTCATAAACTCTTGTAATCCACCTTTGAGTGTAGGTTTAGACCATAATACATAACGGGATAAGGAACCAGCATTAATTTTCGTCCAGTCTTCTCTGACCTTGTGGCGTTTAATATAATTTTCTTTTTTTAGTTCTGATGCCCCTTCTGTAAAGGTTTGGGATACATCAGATCCGAAATGAATAGTCATTTTAGGATTAGCAAATACAGCAACATACTTTTTACCTTTTCTGGGTGATTTGTGAAAAGCAATTAAAATAGGCATTATATAATATAACAAGATAAAATATTATATAATAATATATGGAAGTAAATAACTGGACTGATGATTTAGAAAATATTTTAGACAACATTAGAAAGAACAGTAGTCTTTTACACGAATACCACAGGAAACAATTTCTTCACCTAAATAGTCAAATTAAATACTATAGAATACCAGTATTAGTTTTATCATCTGTAGCGTCTGTTTGGTCTATTGCGGGTGCAAGTTTTATGCAACAAGAAGAAGTATCATTAATAAACTGTTTCTTGGGATTTACAGCAAGTTTGATTACGAGTATAGAGTTGTATATTGGTATAGGGAAACAAATGGAAACCGAAATAGTTTTATCAAGAGAGTATTATGTATTATCGGTTGATATATTTAAAACATTATCTTTGGATTGTGAAAACAGATTGAATGATGGAAAGGAATATTTGAATGAATGTTATGGAAACTATATTAAATTGATTGAACGGAGTGATGTACTGGATAAAAGGATACATGATGAATTAATGCCTATGACGAATAATAAAGCAGTTTATAAAAGAAAAAGCGATACTATTTTATCCCCGACTTTAGTTAATAAAGAAGACGATAGTAGTGATAGTAGCGGTGAAAATAAGATAATTTTGAAACCACCAATAGAAAATATTTAGTAGAATAAAACCTATAAGATTTTTATGTATGTATATTATATATGGTTGAAAAGAAAACTGATAAACCAGTTAAAAGGGGAAAACCCAAAAAGGACAAGAAAGATAAAAAGAAAAAACCAGTTAAAAAACCGATTAAGAAACCCGTGAAACCTATGTTACAACAAACACAAAAACAGGTCGTTATTGTGAATGTTCCCGAGAGAAAAAGAAGAGCACCAAGAAGGGAAGTAAAACCAGCAGTTCCAACAACAATATTCAGAACCATTCGTCAAGAAGTTTTACCAGCAAGTCATTTATTACCTCAACAAGATTTTATGAAACCAAGAGAACCAGGTTCTATAGGTGTAAAAATACCGAATGATATTCGTGGATCATTACAAGAAGAAGAAAGGGATTTAATAAAAATACCAGAAGGAAGAGATTATAATAACCCTATAAACATACCCGAAGGTAATGTTAGACCTTTTAGACCAGGTGGAAGACCACCATTAAGAAATCCAATAACAGGAGAACCTTTAACTGAAGAGGAACTGAAAGAAAGAAAAAGAAAACAGAAACGAGAGAGCAATAGGAAAGCAAGAGAAAAAAAGAAAAAGGAAAAAGAAATAGAAGAAAGTGGTGGATTAAAGGAAGGTGGATTTGGCGGCGATTATTAAATATATATAATTTTTTTCTGATTATTATATATATATGGATAATCAAGAAGAAGGATTTAATACCCCAGAACAATCACCACCAGGAACACCAGTATTGCCCCAAGCACCTTTAGGTAATCAAGGTGGTAATCATCCTCTAATGGGAAACCAACAGGGAAATCAAATACCACAGAACTTATTTGGTCCTCCTCAAGTTACACCACCAGGAACACCTGCACAACCAGGACATCCACTTATGGGAAATCAACCAGTAGGAAATAATATGGGTAATCCTATGAATGGTAATAATTTATTTAATCCATTACCACCACCACCAGCACCTATAGGAATGGTATTCGGTAATCCTTTTGGCGAAGAGTTCGCCGAGATGGGAGCACCCCTATTAGGGGAAATAATCCCCCCACCATTAATAATAGATAATCAAGCATTACAAAATATATTAAATCCACCTCAAGTTCCACAGGTAGTAGCACCAGAACATTTTGTATTTGAAACACCACCACCATCACCACCAACGGAAATGCATGTAGTTACGCCCGAAGATGTATAATTATTTTTCTTTCTATATATTATATGGATAGAATACTTAATAAAAACCTTTATGAAAAAGCAAAAAAAATTGTTTATAAAGAACACGATAAACATTCTGCCTATAGGAGTATGGCGGTTATGAAAGAGTATAAGGAAATGGGTGGAAAGGTTAAAGGAAATCAACAAGGGGGAACTCAAAAATGGTTACAAGAAAAGTGGAAAAACTTAAGTCCTTATGTTGAGGGTTTAGCAAAGAAAACGGAATATGTTTGTGGGAAAAAACACCCCGACCAAAAGGGACAAAGTATTTGCCGACCTCTGAAACAGATTAAAATGTTTGATGATAAACAGTTACAGAAAGCGTATAATATGAAACAGAAAGGTTTAAGAATTGATTGGAAAAAATTATAATGTTATTATATAGTATATGTACGGTTCAAAAGGAGGTAGTAATACCCCTATGGGTATGATGAAAAAACTTTCTGAAAAACAGAAAAAAGACTTGATGAAACATTCAGTTCATCATTCAAAAAAACACATGGCGAGTATGAGAATGAGTATGATGAGAGGAATGAGTTTTGCAGCAGCACACAAAAAAGCGATGTTGAAAGGTAAATAAAAATGTTTTGTAAATATATATGGATATTTTTACAAAATTAGAAATTACATTTTTGAGATGTAAGGAAAACTGGGAAAAAAGAAAAGAAGAAAAAGTTAAAAAAGATAAAGAAAGAGAAAAATTGATAAAAGAAGCAATTATGTTTATTAATTGAAAAAATAAAAAAAATCT
>PDMW01071432.1_pt1 | contig 13002 bp, 25 predicted proteins | sample 1515511 | NCBI WGS metagenome assembly PDMW01 (sample SAMN07343023, study PRJNA328102) | Marine metagenome, whole genome shotgun sequencing project. | biome: marine; feature: bay; material: water; isolation source: viruses from water sample < 0.22 micron filtered, nuclease treated, low... ... | reverse complement strand
CCCCGCCCCGTTTTCCCCCAGACCGACTCAAAACCTGCCTTTGAATAGGCAATAGGGTGCAAGTGTATGCAGGAGTATGCAGGAGTATGCAAAATGGAGTCCGAAAAAATACCGTTGTCGGCAAAAAGTCGGTCAAATGGCAAAATACCGGTCCGAATAATTGCCGTTTTAGTCAAAAAGTGGTCCGAAATAAAACCGTTTTGACCGAAATAATGCCGCACTTTGAGGAATATACAGACCGAAAACCTGCCGAACCATTAAGTAGGTGCTACACCCTATGAGTATTATGGACTCCCCGTATGAGCATATTGTTAGTGCATTGAGTGAGTTATCACCCTTTGACAAGAAGGCCGTTTTAGAGGGTGGAGAGTATAGAGAGATGTTTATTGACAACATTAGCATCACAGGTATAACTCCAACCCAGATAGACTTTTACATTAGTAAGGTGGCTGCACACCAAGAAGGAGATATTGAGTCCCTCAAGCATCTCGATGAAGCCATAGAACAGACTTTTGAGGATGAATTGAGTCAAGCAGTGTATAATCAAGAACTTTTGAAGGAACATATTCGGGCTTATGTGGTTCAAGAACAAGTAGCCAAAGGCTTAACTTTTGATGAGGCTACCGCATATCAACCCACTAAGGTTGAGTATCAATCTGCGTTGCAGGTTGTCAGACATAAGCATGGCATTGTGCCTAATAAGCATGAAGTATTGCTTAATGCAATAGAAGAAACTTTAGAAAATGCTACCACGATTTATGGTAGACCCGATTTGACTAAGACCCAGATACTTCAGGCTTGTCGCAAAGACAAAGGAACATGGAGGGCAGTAGCCTCTGAAACTTTAGCATACCTTTCAGCCAAGAATCGCATTATGAAAGTTGGTGCAAGGTATCACCATAATAATACCAGATTGAGGATGATTGAAACAGATTTTACACGCAAAGTTTTCGAGTCTTTGTATGGAGGCAGCCGTAGTATCAATGCCATAGTTAAGCGTATTGGATATGATAATGTGTTTGGCAGGAGAAAGGTCAGGCAAACTTTAGACTTCTTAGAGCGAGAAGGATTAGTAGTTCAGTCCAATTACAAGTGGACTCAGAATGCTCTATGTTGATAAGGGTGGTTAAAGGTATGGATAGTATGGAATGGCTGACAATCCAACAAACCGCAGACTTGTTTCAAGTTAGCATTGATACCATCCGTCGCAATCTAAAAGATATACCACACATTCGTATTGGAACACAAATTAGAATCCCGAAAAACCGCCTACAAGGATGGGTGGATGAACAACTTAACAATGGAGAGGAATAAGCATGAATAAGCAGATTATAGCAATTTCGATGGGCGAAGCAGAACAACGCTTAAAGCGAGAAAGTATTCTAAAGATTTTTGAAAGTGAAGGTTTTAACTTAGTAGACGATGACCGAGGAATCTTATTCAACACCAAGACCAGTGAAAGTTTTGTCTGCACTTGTTTTGAAAAGACCAACTATTTGTTATTCAAAGAAAACGAAGGTGAACTTCCAGAAGTAGTATTCAAGTATATTTTCTCATTAACTGATGAGAAGAATACAGTAGTTTCATTAGGAGATGAGGACGAGGATAGATGGGACATTGTTCAAACAGATTCAGAGTATTCACTTAAGCGTTTTAAGCAAGCGTGGTTAGCAGAATAAGAAGGTTAATAAGGGTGGTATTACATATGAGAGATATGGCTTATTGGAAGTGTTTTGAAGAGGGATGTAAAGACCAAACGATTTATCGGTTCAAAGGGTTGTGTCGTAGTTGCACTACCTATGAATTGGGTGAACCGAAGAATGCAGTTAATCGTCAGAAAGTTGATGAGGCTGGCACACAGATAGCACCAGTGGAAAAAGTTTCTATGCGAGCAGTTACACTTCAGGATTACAAAACTTTTCGCAGAACTCAAAAAAGATTGACAAATAAGCAACATCAAGCGTTGGTTCAAGCACACCAGCATACGCATAATGAGCATAATGGTCGTCATGCACATACTTGCGACGATGATTGCGACCATGAGCCTATTCCAGAAGTTTTGGATATTGGAGAAAGTATTAACGAAGAAGAGTGAAACTATGATTCGTATTGTCCACCCCGAAGGTTATTTACCGTGCTCCAGTTGTGGTAGTCTGGGTTATACTGATGAACGAACTTATACCGCAGCAGGTTATCTTTGCGCTCGATGTGCCAAACCCGAAGTTGATTGGGATGAGGTTGATGCTGCATGAGTTATTTGTTTGAAACATTTGTCGGTATCGCCGTCGCTATCTTTTTGTATCTGCTGGGGCAATATCTTTTGCCAGATGCACAAGCACAAGCACAACATGAGGCAATCTGCCTATTGGAACGAAAACTTTCTGAAGATATACACGATAAGCATAACTTCCCAGAAACAAAAGTTAGTGATGACGGAGATGTCGGATGTTAGGAGTGATGAATATGCCATATATTAAAGAAGAAGACCGGTTGAAATATCAGCATGATTTGATGAGCCTTAATGCTCGTTTGACAGTGAACGATGAAATCCCAGAAGGTGAACTTAACTTTTTGATAAGCACAGTGATTGCAGACTTAATCAATCATTATGGATTAAACTACGCTAATGCTAACAAACTTATGGGAGTATTAGAATGTGCTAAGTTAGAACTTTACCGCCGCTTAGTTGCACCTTATGAAGACAAAAAAATTGATGACAATGGAGATGTTTATAATGAGTAGATATGAAGAGATTATAGTTCACCTTGAGGGTTCACAACAGTTCTTAGCCAAGTGGGATGTTCCATTTAGTTTGAGCGAAGCAGGAATTATTCAAGGCGTAGGTGTGGAACCAGCCAGTCGAAGTTATGTCAATAAACTTTTGAATCAACTTCAAGACGAAGGATTAGTATCGTTTGATAAAAAGCATATTTTAGGTGGCTCTGGTGGTCGTAGGCGTAAAGCCTATTTCTTGACTGATAAAGGTCAGGCTTATGCCGCACAACTTATGGAGGCTTTAGCATGAGTAAGCACAAAGGCACATGGAGAGAAGGCAGACTTATGCGAGCATTAGGTCAGATACGCATAACTAACGGACTTAAGTTGCGAATGATTTCTAAGGTTGTGCCTATCGCAAACCCATTTCCACCGCAAGCAGTAATAGATATGCTTAAGCAAAACAAGCACAAAGGAGAGGAAGAATAATGGATTGGGATTTACATCAACAAAAACTTTGGAAAAATAAGAAAACAGGAGTCGTAGCATTTTTAGTAGTCATTCAAGGACCCAAGGTTCGCACGATGGCTTGTATTGAAACCAGAGAATGTCAAAATGTCCCACCACATATCTTTGAAGCAGACTGGGAACGCCATTATCCGGGAGAGGAAGAATAATGTCTACAAATAGTTTCGTAGATGCTTGCCCCGAATGTGGTGAGAACACTTGCCTAAACAATGTCAGCACAAGACCACCGTATCATAACTTAGAGTGTTGGTCGTGTGGATATTTCTCAATTGCAGAACAAGGCTACATGACTGAAGCCGAAAGACAAGAACTTAAAGATGATATGGGGTTTAAGAAATGACGAGAAGCAACCAATTAGACCAATGGCTAACTGCATGGAGTGATAAAATCACTACTTGGGAAGAAGAAACAGGACAAACTTTCTTAGGAGATAATCGCTTAGAAATTACCAACCGAGATAGATTTGAGCGTTGGCTTGATAAACATAATCATAAACTTGAACTCATTAGAACTTGTAGCAGTTTGATGGCTGCAACTTTTAGCGGATTAGTATTGTGGTTGGTGATTTGATGACATTTAGAAACAAATTGACTAAAGCCACCCAATTCGTTTTGGGATTTGATGGAGTCCTTCATCTATTGGAATGTTTCACCGCATTCCATGAAAAAGCATGGATTACTTTTGGAATAACCACAGTTCACACCTTAGTATTCTTCTTAGCAGTTTATTTGGTAGGCAAAGAAACTAAAGTTCCTAATTGGGAAGATAATAAACCCGGTCCATACGGACACGACAACTGATGCAGTGAACCTTTATCAAGGTGATTCCCCATAGTAATACTATGAGCGAAATATATGATGCCATCGAAGCCATGAGTGAAAGCCAACTTGACGACTTGCTACAAGCAATCAAAGATAAACTTGAAGATATGCGAGGCGACCGCCCCGAAGTGAATATCGGAGATGTTGTGCAATTTGATGTTCGCAAAGCCACACTTACTGGAGTTGTTGAAAAGACCACAGCCAAGCGTGCCACAGTAAAACTTTCTACCGTAGAGGGAACTTACACCATTGACACCAGAGAAATTGAGATTCTTGAATCAGGTGGTCTGGCCGAAGGTCAAGCCACACTTGGCGAATACTAAGTATTAAGTAGGTCGTCGTGTATAGTTATCAATAGTGATACTATGAAGATTATTGGTTTAGACATTGAAACCATGAATCTTGACATGGCTGAAGACAACTTAGACTTTGACAACCCAGAAGGTTGGAAAGTATCTTGTGTTTGTATTCACGACCACCATCGAGATTTAACTTATCAATATATGGCTAACCCTGAGTTAGTTGAAGGCATAAAAGAAGATGATTTAATTTATGATTGGTCTTTCTTAGGGTGGGATTTAGAAGAGTGGTTTTACCAAGGTTATACATTGGTAACTAAAAATGGAACTACTTTTGACTTACCTATTGCTTCTAAAGAAGTAAGCGAGGGTGGATGCGGAGTTAAAACACAAATAGATAATTTCCTACAACCTCCTAAAATCAAGGAAACTCGATATGGAGATAAAGAAATGCCACCAAAACATATTGATATTTGTCAGTATCTTAGAGATGTTAGTGATGGCTACCGATTTTCGTTAGAGAATCTCATTAAGGGTTGCTTAGGCGAGCAAGAAGGCAAACTTATGCCTGCCGCAGAAGCCCCTAAAGCATGGTCTAAAGGAAAACATCGTGAAGTTTTAGCATATTGTTGTGGAGATGCCAAGCACACCACTGAAATCTTTTACTTTGGTCGCAGAGAAGGCCGAATCTTAGCAGTAGGTAAGAAAGAAGGCGAGGAAAAAGATATGAAAGTTAAGGTGATGTGGTAATGACATTAGCAACAGAACTCAATATGACTGAGGCTCAGTATGAACGCCAGATGGCGAAAATAAGAGACTGTGTTTTTAAGAAGATTGAAAAAGAAACGGACGATGGTTATTTAGCCGAAATCAAGCCAGAAATTATGAAAGTTGTTCTGGACACAATACCCATCAATGAAGGCATGGATGAAGAAGAGTTCACCACAGTTCTAAGCACAACCGTTGTCAAGTTAGAAAAGCACATTGTCGCAGAAACCAAAGGAATTAACGCAAAGTTAATTGCGGTCTTTGTTAATGATTTTATTACTCAAGTGTTTGCCACCATTTTTCGATTAGAATCTTCTGAAGAACCCGGACAAGGCTCCGATATGATGTATGGTTAATCTTTAAGTATCAAGACTCCGTTAATAACTCTATGGTTAGTTATAGGAATTATCGTATTTCTGACCTTGAGGTAAGACCCTCCATTGTTTTTGCCCCAGATGCTTTTTTGGCCTTAGATTATTCGGGAGCACCAACCCAGTTTCAACTTGAAAGAGAAATCGAGAATAATTTGCATACTAACCAAGACCTTCAGGTAGGTTGTCCTGTATGCGGTAATGTGGATTTGTTCACTCGTGAAATAAACACCAAAGGCCGGCGTTTCCGTTGTGGTTATTGTTTCTACAATTCTGATTCAGAGTTTGAAAGTGTCAAATCTCAAAAGGACATAACTTTGTCAAAGTTTGGTTTGTTGTATGAATGTCAGATTTGTGGTGAGGCCATAGATTCTTACAATCGAGGCACAGTTCTAAGACACATTAAAAAACACCAAGATGAGGCTAAAGTTTTAGAGGCTGAAACTCAAAACAAAATCACCCATGGAGTTGCGGTGTTACAACCAGACAACTCAAAAGTCACTGGAGTAGTTTATTTCGCAGATGCAGGAAGTGGTGTAGCCATTAGTTATCGCATCAAGGGATTAAGCGACGGTGAGCATGGATTTCACATTCACGAATATGGAGATTTAACGGATGGTTGCACATCTGCCTGTGCTCACTTTAATCCAGATAACGAAGTTCATGGGGGACTTGAAACCCCAGTCAGACACTTTGGAGATTTAGGAAACATAGAGAGTCAAAAATCTATTTCCGAAGGAGAGATTTATCTACCGAAGGCCAAGTTAGATAGTTCTAAATATGGCATTTTGGGTCGTATGATGATTGTTCATGCAGACCGTGACGACTTAGGAAAAGGAGGAGATGCTGAATCACTTAAAACAGGAAATGCTGGCAAGCGTTTGGCCTGTGGAGTTATTGGATTGGCTGAACCACCCACGCACAAAAAAGCAGAAAGTAAAATGAATCTGGAATTAGACCAACAAGACCCAAACGACCCAAACAGAATGTGGGGTCCTGATGTGATTAGTCCTATTTATCCCTTGAAAGGGCATGAAAGACCTGTTGAAGAAGTTAGGGCAGACCTCAAAAAACATTTAGTAGGTCAAAAAATCAGAATGTATGGACCTCAAACTCCAGAAGAAGCATACAGTTACAAACAAAGTCTGGATTGGTGGAAAACCGTAGGATTTAGTGAACCCCAGCCAGTTGGCACTTGGGGAAAGGTTACAGGTGTATCAGATAGTAATCCCAATATGCCTTGGGTCATAGGAGTATGGGTAACTATTACTGCGGGAGGTTCACCTAAGCATCCCGTGGGTTCCAGAGTTTGGTTTCATGTCAAAGATTCAGACTTTCCCGGCTCCATGAGTAAAGGGTGGGAACAGGGAGATTACATGGCTGAAGGAATCAGAGAATGTTGTGAATGTAGCACTACTGAAGGTTTGACTACTATTCAAGCAGGAACTTTTTGTTGGGATTGTTTGCCTATCAATCTTGGAGCCGAAGATGATTACGATTCTACTTATGGAGTCAAGCAAGCCAAGATTCGTAGAAAACTCAAAAACAAAATTAAGAAACAAGCCATCATGGGAACTAAAGCAGGTCAATGGTCGGCTCGAAAGTCTCAAGAACTCAAGCGTCAGTATGAGGCTGCTTGTAGTAAGAAAGGTTTGAAACCCTACAAAGGGCAGAAAACTAAATCTCAAGATAATCTTAGTAAATGGAGTAAGCAAGGTTGGAAAACTGCATCGGGCAAGAAATCATCCGTCACCGGAGAGCCTTATTTTCCTGCTAAAGCCGTCACTGCACTCAAACAGAAGAATCTTTATGCTAAAGCCAAGCGACAAAAGCAAGCCGCTACCAAGGCTGGCAAACAAAATGCCAGATACTCCGATGACATCAGAGCAGTTGTGCGTCAATATCGTTCCGAAGAGACTTTGATTACAACCTCAGAAATTAAAAGTTTATTGCGAGATTTGAAAGATACCGAGGTTGATTGGGAAGATGTTGATTGGGAAACTGACGAGCCACCGATTGATGAGTCATGGTTAGATGAAGTTGAATGGGATTCCGAAGAGTGTGCTGTTTGTAGAATCACTATTGAAGCAGGAGATGGAGATTTATGTGAGGTGTGTTGGGAAAGTTATGAACAAAGTCTACAACCCACTAAAGTTACCACAGAATGGTGGGCTGAAGATTCTACATCACCGAATCAATGGCAAATCTTAAATTGGATTGTTAAATCACCAGTTCCCGTTCCAAACAAAGAGCCATTGAGGTGTTTGGAATGCAAATCAGCCAACATAGAGGGGAGGGGCAACTGGGAAAATGAGGGTGATTCATTTGCCTACCGAGATGTAGTTTGTAATAATTGTGAATGTATCTGGAGGGAAGTTTGGCACTATCAAGAATCAGAGATACGAGAACATGGAGACCAATACCACCTCCCTGTATCCAAACGATTCTCTGCACCCTATCAACCCAACCAAACTTTGTTAGACTATTCTCCCTATGAAATGGCGACCTCATCAGTAATCACAGGAGATTTCTTTACAGATTCTCTCAAATATGGTTTCGGACCAGAAAGTAAGTCCTCAGAAAATGTGCGGTGATATGCGTGAAATCAGCATCAGTAGTATTCGTTTCAAATGATGGCCGAGTAGGTTTAGGACTAAGGAGTAATCGAGTTAGCCAACCCTTGACATGGGCAGCCATTGGAGGATTTCAAGACGAGGGCGAAAGCCCTGTTCAAACTGCTTATCGAGAAGTTTTTGAAGAATTAGGAATGAGAATCCCGACCAGATTACAATATCTGGGACGAGTAGGACCCAATGAATTGTTTGTTTGCAGAGTTCCAGAGCCATTTCAACCAGTGCGACTTAACTGGGAGAATCTTGACTTTCAATGGAAGACTTTATCAGAGTGGTATGAGTATAGATTACATCCAGAACTAACACAAGTTCTGCGTGGGCGTGATTTTTTGGCAGAAGAATACAAACCTTTGAAAACAAGCCGTAGCATCAATCCATTTAGTCCCAGAGAGGCTGCCTACGAAGAAATGAAATGGGGCAGTTCAATGAACCCCGCCAAGCCAAAAGATTATCAGGATTATTATCCAGATTACAATCCACAAACTGGGACATTTAGAACACTACCCGGAATGAATATCATAAATTGGGGTGTTATTTCCAGTAGTGATTTAAGACATTTATTAGGTCTTCCAAGTGTCGCCGTTAAAGGATTTGGAAATATGAGTGCCAGCCTTCCAAAAGACAGAGATTATTACAATCCCGATTGGGCACAGGCATTCAAGTGATTCACATGGATATGCGATATTGGCTTCATCCACGCTCAAGAACTCTTTTTCCCCAATGGGAGAAACTATTCATTCAAACCATACGACCATTTCGCCCAGAGCAATTTTTGGAGTGGGATGCCCAAACTTTGTTTGTTATGGCTCAAAAGATGTATTTAGAAAACCCAGAAGCAGATGAAGGGTTGGGTTCGTTATTTGGTCCACCACCAACTTCTGAAGAAGTTTTCGGCCAAGAGTTTAACGAATCTGAAGTTAAAGAGTTTGCAGTTTTGACGGAGAGTATCTGGCAGAGCATATCTACTATCTATAACCCACCATTTTATCCTATGAATATGAATCCTTATCACTGCTTACAACTTCTAAAGCATGAGCCAGATTTCACTGTAACTAAATACATACCGTATTTTTGTCCAGAGTGTCGTGAGTTCGGAGAATTGATAAGCGAATTACCACAACAAGGCAGAACTAACAAAATCCTGTTTGAAGATAAAACCTCAAATGAAGATTGGTATTGTAAGGATTGTTTTGATGAAGAAGGTTTTGAAGGTTTAGGTTCATTATTTGGCTAAATCCCAGAAAAACGATGCACTGCGAGCCTGTTTCTGGAAAATCTCTGGAATCTGGAAATCTCCAAAAGGGACTTGAAGCCCAGTAGTTTAAGAAAGTTGATTTTTTACGATTTTGCAGGCAGAAATCGGAATATCAAAAAATTGCTCTCCCATAGAATAAACCGTATCAATAACTTTTTGTTTCGCATCTTTAACTGCATCTCGATGAATAATTACTGCATAAGAATAATCATTATTGAATATCACAAATTGTGTGGGCAAGATTAAATCAGCATACTTGCCTTTTCGACCCGGAAGATTAACAGTTCCAAACGGAAACTTTTCACCTTTCCAACCAATCTTTCGTTCTACTTCTACATAAGAGATAAACTCACCTTTGAGAGTTCCGATTAAGTCCACAGCATATTGGTTGGGACTATCTTCTAAAGTATCAATTCCTAATGCCCCTTTGAAACCCTCGGCAGCATCACGACAGGCTACATCATTTTCATCAAACAATTTTTGACTAAACTGCTTACGCATAGTTTTAGTAGGAGTAGCCACCTATTTCATACTATGGGTCTTGAAGTCAAGTTGTTGAGATAGTTGGGCGAAACCAAGAAGGAGGTGAAGACTTCCATTGAGGACCCTTACCTTTATTCATATATTGTTTTCCAAATGTTATGTATCTTTGATATGCAATCACTGGGTTAGTATGTTGGTAAGTTTCACCCATAACTTGCACAAACGGAGTTCTATTTCCTCGTGGCACAATATCCATATCAGCGATACAACTTTCAATTACGGCCTGACACTTGTGAGTTTTATCATACCTGCGAGTATATTCTCTACATAGTTCCATACCATGTTGAGCCAACCAAACAAAGTTATTTCGAGTATCTCCCGCCCACAAAACCGAAGGATGTTTAGCATGAGTGGGCTTGTAAATGGTATCTTCTTTACCATGACGATATAGCACAGCACACAGGATTTGGGCTGTTTCTAATGGCATTTTAATGATATGCCGATTGCACAATTGGCGTGCCGCAGCCACAGGATTTTCATCAACAACAAAGATATTCATACACTCACTCTCATTATCTTATAGTAGGTTTCTACTTATTAAACTTTATGATGGATTAGCCACTAACCAATTCACATACTGCATGAGTTCTGGAAGCATTTCGTTTTCTAATAATTTGTAATCTCCATAGCGGTTACGAATGCACATCCAAAGATGAGCATAAGCATTACGACCTTGCGGGTGTCTGGGACTACTTGGTAGCAAAGGTTGGAGAATATCTCCTGCTTCGCCGATATGTTGAACTAAAACGCACTGTGCTTCATAATCCATAAAATCACCTCTGGAAGTCAGGACACCACCATGTTGTTCTCTTATCAGGAGTCTTATCACAAATCACTTGATAACCATCAGGAGAAACTCTTTGAGAATAAACTTTGAACTTGAACTTGTAATCTCCCTTAGAACCATCGGGCATAACATAATCACGAATAGATGCACCACGACAGTCATAGGAAGCATTGATTACCCAAAGAGTCTGTTCATAAACTTTCTTTAGTTCAGTTTGAGATAAAGTATTCACCTCACGCCACGGACTAATCCCAGCCCCATACAAAACTTCAGCCTTAATGTAATTGCCAATTCCAGAGACAACTTTTTGGTCCATTAGTGCCTTAGTAACATTCCAATGGTCTTTCTTTCTCATACGCTTTTCAAACTCTTCAAAAGTTGGAGGAGCCGATAGCATATCAGGTCCAAGAGTCGTAAGTTTCTTTTCTAATGTAGAATTATCTCGGTGGAAAATCTTGAAGGTTCCAAATCTTCGTGAGTCTTTGTAATACCATTTCTTATCTTCGCCCGTTACCAGACTCACCATGACATTCTTCTTAGGATTATAACTTCGCCAAGTGCCACTCATGCCCAGAGTATGCCAAATCTCCCATTCACCATCATTAAGACTAAACCAAATAAACTTGCCCTTGCAGTTCACACTATCAATAGTCATTTCTTCAGTTTCTAACTTTTGCCTCAAGTCGGAGATTTGGTCTCGAACCTGCTTATCGCAATAACTTTGATTCTCAAAGTTAAACGCCCGCAACTTTTTGCCCGCCAATCCTTTGTTCAATCTTTCCACGATTCTCTTTACTTCTGGACCTTCAGGCATACTTTTGATAGGGTGAAGCACTGATATAAACATCTGCATACATAACTTTATATGACTGATAATACCTATGAGTAGTGTCGAAGGAGGTTCTGTAAGGATAACGAAGTATTATGAGTAAGATTTTAATCGGAAAGTAATATCAAGTTATCATTAAATGCTCTCGGCGGCAAACCGGGCGGCTTTTTCAGGCATAAATGTATTCTAATTGGAATACCAGAAAGAAAACATAATACCCGGTAGCATGAGGGCGGAAAAAACCAAACTCATGTTGCCACCTATTCACTACATCACTTAACATTAAATAGTTAAAAACCCAATAATAATTCATCGGAGTCCGTTAAATGCACGCTGATATTGATAAGACCTATGCAATTTTATTCCACAATTGGAATGGAACCAGCCGACGAGTAGAAATCTGCGAAACGGTGGCGAATATCATTAAATATCACTTTGGAACGGGTGAGATGAAAGTCATGGATTTACCAGAGATGGTGCAAAAATACTGGTTCACGAGTCGAGACCTCATCGACTTTGTAGAACTGTCAGACGAAACAATTGAGATTGAGCATATTCGATTTTGTGTAGATAAAGTTTTGAAACAAGTGCTGAACATAGATGCAGAAACTCGTAATCAGATACGAGATGCACTATCAGGAATGTGAACTTATGTCCAATCAGATTCGCAAACCTACGAAAGCATGGCGTTCTGAAAAGAAGGCTACGCACGAGGAAGATTTTGAATCCCTTCAATTTGAGATTTTAGGTTTATGCCGTTGTCCCGATTGTGAGAACCCATACCCCAGAGATTTGCTAAATTGTCCTCATTGTGGTAAAAAGACCGTTTAGTTAATAAGGGTCATCTGACATACCTTTAAGTATGGACACGAAGATTGTGAATATGGTAGCCAGCGCAAGACTAACAGATACGATTGATTTGCACGAAGTAGCATCTACTTTGGATTTGCATTTTGAAGCAGAACAATTCCCCGGTATGGTATATCGTGTGGGAGAAGATACTCACGGCGCAGGTGCGCCCAAAGTATGTTTGCTATTGTTTGGTTCAGGTCGTGTAGTAGCCACAGGTGCTAAGTCTTATGATAATGTAGTAGTCGCTATGCGTCACATTGTTGAAGACTTGAAGAACCACGACTTTGAACTATGGGATTTTAATGAAGACGATATTCTGGTGCAAAACATTGTGATGACTTATGACTATGGACACACCCTTCACCTACATGATTTGGTCGTGACACTACCATTTGACCGTTGTGAATACGAGCCAGAGCAATTCCCGGGACTTATCTTCAGATTGGACAAGACTTCAGGTGTTTGTTTGATATTCAGCAGTGGTAAATGTGTGGTTACGGGAACTAATTCACCCGATGAAGCCCTTGCCGCAGTAGAAGAACTCAAAGAAGTGCTCGATGAAATCCGTGGTATTAAGATAGCGTAATCTTTAAGTATCAGT
>PDMW01036788.1_pt1 | contig 13041 bp, 20 predicted proteins | sample 1515511 | NCBI WGS metagenome assembly PDMW01 (sample SAMN07343023, study PRJNA328102) | Marine metagenome, whole genome shotgun sequencing project. | biome: marine; feature: bay; material: water; isolation source: viruses from water sample < 0.22 micron filtered, nuclease treated, low... ... | reverse complement strand
TCCCAACCATAGACCCTACTAATTACCAAAGTATCTCCGGTTAAGTAATAATCGTCGTTGTTGGTAAGGGTTGTCTCTGTGCCTACTCTGTCTATAGTTTTTACTGAGGTAATACTCTGTACCGGATAGAGAGGTAATCGTACCTCTTTACCATAGTACTCATATTCTACTACTACATTTTTTTCTATTAGTTGAAATCCGTAAGACTCCTCTACTAAGTCTATACATTCGGCAACCATTTCACCGACTAGAGTATCGTCGGCGCTTGTGTCTATACGAGCGTAAGACTTGGCGTCTGACGTACTTAATACGTCCGTAGAGGCGTTAGTTCCGGTGTCTGTGGTAGTATAGCTAAAAGGTCCGGTTTTACCCGTGAAAGGAGTTCTAAGCATTTAATTCCTCTACAAGTTTCTCGGCCTTGCTTTTAGTTAGCCGGTCTATTATTTGATTATTCTTTTTCACGTAATACATTGTCTTAGTATTCTCATCCTTCTCTATAAAAGCCTTAGCATCTTTTGAGTAGGCTTTTTTATCCTCTTTAGTTTCGTAGGCTAATCCTCTAGATAATAAATCCGCTAGAGAGTTCTTGTCTAAATTAAGAGGGTCATTCTTCTTTATTCTTTTATTCTTAAAGATAAAGTTTCTTTTAGCTCGTAAAGGCATAGTATTAGGGATTAAGTTAAGAGGAACGGGCGGAATCGAACCGCCCTTTATTCCAAAGTTCCTTACTCTTAGCTATTAAGAGTTGCCTGCGTTAGTGATTGCGGTAGTGAAGTTACCGAAAGCACCCGCATTAGGTAAGTAAGTAGGTAGGGCTAATCTACCGGCTACTTGAACCGTTACTAGGTCTTTTATTGCGTTGTCTTGGTCTTGCTCGTAGAATCGAACTGAAACAGACTCACGGTCGAATAATGTACATAACTGAGCGAAGTCAGCTACTAAGAAGTCGTCCGAGTCTCCGTCTGTGTCGTTGATTGCGTTAGTAGCAATAACTGGAACGCCTAATATAGACGGTACACGAGAACCGAAGATAACGTCCTGAGGGAAGATATAACGTCCGTCAGCGTCTTTGTTGCGAATCATATTGAAGTATCTAGAGATAGACATCATAACGGCGCTAGGCTGAAAGTTACGATTTCTTATCTGCTTGATAGCTTCTAGTAATACGTCGTACTCCTGAGCGTCTGCGTCTCCGGTGTATTGGTCTAGAGCGTAATCTGTAGAAGTTACAGTTAGACCGTAAGTAGAGTCGTACAAGTTGTAGCCATCTTCTGCGGTCATATACTTATCCATACCTCGCAAAGAAATATGAGAAGCTAATCCGGCGGTATCATTTAGAGCCTCTTTTGATACTCTGAAATGAGCCGAGATTTTTTCTACTACTGCGTCGGTAGCTACTAAGTCGAAGTCGTTTTGACCTGAGGCATCGCCTTCCGGAGTAATTCCCGTGTTATCTGTGAAGTTGGTTTCTTTGATATAACGGATTTTGTCGCTATTAGTAGTTCCTACGGGTAGGAATTGTCTAACGTGGACTTTACGGTCTGGGTCAAACTTGAAACCAGGAACATAATCGGCGGGTACTACGTCTCCGGTATAAGCGCCGGATTCTGTAATAACTGCTTTAGTGTCCATAGTAAATCCGGAAATCTGTCCGGCTTTGAAAGCCTCGATTTTGTCTTTACTAGCTTCTAGTCCTTCGTGTAACATTGATTTAAGCGACTGAGGCTTACCATTGTTACCAAGTCTATTATTATTTTTCTCGATAGATTCGATTCGCTCTTTTTGAGAAACGATTAACTCTTCGAGATTTTTGATTTCGCTCTTAGTAGATTGGTCTGCTTCGCCGGAGAGCTTTACTTGCTCTTCTAGCTTGCTATAACGCTCCTCTAGAGCTTTAGTTTGAGAGGCTAAACCGTCTTTTACAGAAGCCAAGCCCTCTTTTAGTGTGTTTTCTAAGTCCATCTTTGGAACTCCTTTTCTATATTTAGTTGATTGTTAAACTCCTTAAAGATTGTGTCGAAATCGGCTTCCTCCTCGAGAGAAGTGATTGGCTCGGCTTCAATGGTTAGAAGTGATTTTCTAAACGCTTGCTCTAAGTTCTTTATGTGCATTTCGATAAGTTGGAACGTTTCGTCTGTGTAGTCCCCGTTATCAAATGCTTTTATTAGTGTCTTATACTGCTCTACCTGGTCTTTTTGTGAGCCTTTAGCTATACCGCCTAGGGCCATATCATTAGCTCCCCAGGTAACAGTAGAACCCTCCCACATTTTAACCTCATTTACTAGGTAGGCGTCCTCGTTAGTATCGTACTCTCTATTAACGAAGTTTATACCGACAGAATGCTCTTTAAGAACTCCGTCTCTATATAATTTTAATACGTCGGTTCCTAACTGAGTATCGCTTATAGCGGTTCGGAAATAGAGGCCCTTCTCGTCCTCCATTAAGACCTGAGGCTTACCTAATACGGTAAGAGGGTCGTGTTGGTATAGGTGCATAATTCGGTTTTTACCGTTAGGACCGTTTTCCTTAATTGTTTTGGTATAGCACCCGGGTAACATTACGTCTCCGTCGGAATCTTTATAATCGAAAACAGAATAATAGCCCTCTATCATTCTTCTCTCAATATCGACATCCTTCAGAATACCCGAGCGTTTCGTTATAAATGGATTCATACTTTTGATAGGATTGATTTTAGTTAGTGAAGAGGCTCTATGTCCGGCGTAAACGTCGGTCTCTTCGCCTCCTCTGTATATTCTTATAAGGACCGCCGGGTCCTCTTCTGACCCCGTAATAGTAAAGGAAGAACTAGGGACATCTATTTCGCCCTCTGCCTCTATCCGTACTATTCTACCCCTGGCTCTACCTCCTGACGAGTTCCAGGAAACAAAGTCTCCGACTCTAATTTCTCCGGCCTCTGCTTTCATCGCTTTCTCCTCGTCTATTTGCTTAGATTTACGAATAGCCCAATCTACTCCCTCGGTTCCTCCCCAGGCGTCCCACATAAGACCCCCACAACCTTCATCGTAAGGAACGTCTTTATGTTGTCTGTGCCGGTTAAAAGAGGCCATACGTTTAATCGTCTCTTCGGATAACTTCTCTCTATTAGCTAACTGATTAGCCCGACGCCATCCTACCGGAGTACCGCACCCTCGCGGGTTCCCGGATTCGTAGCGATATTTAAGCGCTCGCTTTGCGTTCTCGGTCGCTTTTTTTGGGTAATCGTCGTAAGCCATTTAGAGATACTTTTTGTTAAAAATACGGATTTTTTACAATATTTAACAATTACGGCCCGTATATTCCAAAAACTTAAATTTTACTATATGGAAGAGCTATTTAATAGGGTTCAAAAAGACCTAGACAATGATTGGCCGGTAGATAAAAAAGACATAGAGGAGCTTCTTATACTTGCTCGTATCGCATCCGATACAATTTCTCGGATTGCGCGTTCTGATTCTCCTTACCAAGCTCCGAGTAGTAAATAGCGTCCGGGTTATCTATATGTCCAATCCATCCGGCGCGGTGTGATAGACAAATTACTTTTCTACCGGTTTTAGCTATTTCTTGTCCGGCCATAATATCCGACATTCTAAAGTAATTCCATTTTTTCATATCAAACTTAAAGTCTCTCGTATGAAAGGCGCTAACTCCCGTTCCTGGTATGTCTATCTCGTAGTCTCCGTCTACGTCTCCTAAGCATCTGTAAACGGTGTGTCCCCTATAGTAATCTAAGCCTAAGCCTAGCATCTTTCGACCGTGAAAGGTAAGCCAACATCCCGGATATTTTTTTAAGCCTTCTATTATCCTTTCTACATAGTCCGGCGGATATAATAAGTCATCGTCGCACGACAAATAGATTCCCTCGCTCTCGGGTAGCCAAAAGAACTTCGAATTATCCGTATAGTCTTTTCCGGTATAGACTTCTACGTTATCTCCCTCGACCTCCGGAGTATAATCGTTAGCATATATCCGGACGGTAGTAACCTGGTCCTTAATAGTGTCTACTACCTTTTGTAGAGTTTTACTTCTGCTTTTAATCGTTGCTAAGTTCGCGGTAATCATATATTTCTATTTTAAAGGCTATATAAAAACTTACCAGGGCTAAACCTAGCCTCCAATCTACCCAAAAAAGTAGAGAGAACGATATTAAATAACATAGAATACCTATAATCGACATATTATATCCCCTTCCATATATTGTATAGAATAACCCTTTTTGGCTATCCTATCGGTTAATAATTTTACTTCTTTCTCGTCTGATAAAACGTTGCTCTCGAACTGTATAAATCTAGGTAATATATCTACCGTATCTAAAAAGTCGTTTAAGATTATACAATCGTGGCCCTCGGTGTCAATCTTAAGAAAGTTTATTTTCTTTATGTTGTACTTATCTATAAGACTTTTAATTCTGACTACTTTTACCGTATGCTTTTTAATTAGGCCCTGGTCTAACCCGGCATCCTCTAGCATATTTACCATAGTAGGGTGAGGGCTTCCTATCTTATTACATCCTCGCAACCAATTAGGTAGATTATTTCTCATAATATCCCCTTCGGTCATATAATAGACCTCTATCTCTCCTTCCTGGTTGGAGATTGCTACGTTTTCTTTTCTGCATCTAGGTAACCGGTCGAAATAATATTTAACCGGCTCAATAAATAGTCCGTCTCTTATCCCGGCGCTAGTTCTAAAATCTGAGGTTCCTATCTCTATAATCATTTTATTACTTTTTGTTAATATGCTGACTAATAGTTATAACTATTTGTTAGTTAAAGGTTGTTTCTTTCTTAGTTCCGGGTGCATCTTAGACTCGTGGTTTCCGTGGTCTACTAAACTAATCTTCGGGATATACATCGGAACCATATTTATAAAAAACTGCGTAGACTGATATAATCCGACTCCTGAGCTTGCGTCGGGGTTATCGAATCTATCCGGGTCCGGCGGTGGCATTTTGTACTCTAATACATCTAGGGCGGACCTATTACAATGGTAGCCACAATCTACAAAGCCTACTCTAAGCGACGGCCTTCCCATAAAGGTAGTCTCCTGAGCATTAAACCTTATAAACTGCGCCGTCCTACCGTCATTAAGCAAGTTATAAGCGAATGGTTTGTCCCTTTTAAAAGTCTTTAGTACGTCCCATTGAACGTTAAGGAAGTCATCGGCTAGGAAAGTAAAATAATTATCGTCTGAGGCCTGGCATATCTTTAAAGCATAGTTCCAATTAAGCCAAAAGCCCTTCCTTCCTTTGTGGTTTAATCTATAAAAATCGGACTTCTTAACGAAAAGTAAAGAGTCAAAATCCGAGCCGTCATCTATAACGACCGGTCTTTCCGGACATTGGTCTATAACCTTGTTTAACATCTCCGGACGGTTGTATGAAAATATAACTATCATCTTATTTTAACTATAGGGTCAAACTTAGAGGGAAGTTCTTTTAACTTATTGACATCATTATCTAATAAATACATTCTTAATTGTCTTACTAAAGAATTATCTGTCCTTTTCTTATACTCTTCTCTATTTATTTTACCGCTATAGTATAAATCTAAGTCTTTATTTCTGTCTCCGTAAGATTTTATTTTTAATCCTAATTCTCTAGACTCTTTAGGTGAAAGCATACTAATAACCGTTTTTATTGTTTATAATTAACTTCGTTCTGTTAAATATTACGTAGAAGTCTAAATCCATTCTTTCAGTACTTCCGGTAATAGGATTAAATTGTACTCCCTTCGGAACGTGCATACCATCAAAACCTAACATCGTAGCAAACTCGGCCGTCATTTCATCTCTAAATAAACTATCTAACGTCCTCATCTCGTTCTTTGCTTCTTCCGGCCATTGCCAAACCTCTAGCCCTTTGTCTACTTTATACTTTTTACGAACATACTCATAAAACTCTCCGCCCTCGTCTAGTTTTTCTCTAAAAATTTGTTGATACTGATATACGACTTCGTGGTCTATTATATGAGTTCCCTCTTTTCTAAAAGCGCCGGCTATAATGTTATCTTCTATTCCGTCGGAATATACTAGGGCCGTCCTTACTGCTTCCTTAGAGCCGGTCGGATATACTGTAGAATTTCTACCAGCGAAATAGCTCCCGTCTCCATATAAACCTACTCCGTCATACATTTCTCCGTATTTATAATCTAATACCATATCGGTAGCTTTTTTACCGTCTTTTAAATCTTCTAGGCCTCGGTAGATTTTTGTATAATTTTCATCGTCTAGTATTTTCTGAAATTCCAAATTATCTACAACACTAGGAGCGCCTTTAAATCCTTGTAAAGCTCCTAGCTCTCCTTGTATAGTTGGTAAGTCGGGAGATACGATATTTCTATTATCCCAATTCCTATAACTTTTACCTATAGCCTTTGCGTACCAAGTCTCATATAGTTTTATAAATTCATCATCTTGAAACTTAGCTTCTACCGGATTAAACGGCGTTAATTGATTAGCTTCTCTTCCTGGTACTTCGGCGACTGCTTCCGGTCTTGTAGTCGGTTCTACTGTTTCCTCTATAAATACTTCCTCGTCCTCTTCTATAACCTGGTAGGTAAGAGTACATCTACAATTAATAGTATTTCCCGGCCTAGCGCCGTTACTTCTGTCCCCTGGGTGCATTAAAAGCTCCCCGGATATTTTAAAGGCTTCATCTAATGGGTAACCTTTGTTTTCGTCTACGCTATAGTGGTCGTAAATATCTTTAGGGTTGGCTCCTCTAGTTCTGTCGTCCCTGGTGGATAGCCAAAATTTCTTCATCGGGATATTTGTCTCCTGAGCGCCGGCTAAGGAACCGGCATTACTAGCTCGGATAATCTCGGTCCTCCCTATAAGTTCGGCGCGTCTTTCAGAAACAGAATAGTCGGACATCAAATTATTTTGAAACTCCCGGAGAGTCCACCCTTCTATAATTGACTGCTTCGCTATCTTCCTAATACTTCTAGAGGTTGTATTAGTCATTAGGTCCGGTAGCTCTATAACATTATCGTCGAACCAGGTATCTACCCAATCGGCCCAATTACGCTCCGTCTTATTTGCTTGCTTTATAAGGTCGTTATAAGTATCTCGGGAAAACTGTACCATTGCCCGTCTATATACGTTCCTCATAGCTTGCTCAATCGGCGCGGAACTAATCTCGTAGTCCTCGGATATACCGTTAGCCTTTACTTTGTCTAGATATTCGTTGGCTTGGGCTTTTAGCGCTCTCTTAAACTGTGTTTTAGCGTAAGGAAGATAAGAGGCCCTCTTTCTGTCAATAGTTTTCCAGGTAAGAGTTTTTACTTTCTCCTGGCGGTACTGAGAGCTACAAATAGCTACCGCTTGCTCTTGAGGTGTGCCTTCGCCCGCTACAAACGAAACACATCGACTCATAAAAGAGCTTTCTGTTTCTAACTTATTCGGTGTCGGTATTGGCATATTCGGCCTTCAGTCTTTTAACTTCTTCTTCCGTAAGTTCCTCAAAGGACGTGTTAGGAATTAAGTTGGCCGGTGTATAAATAGCCTCGTCTCCGATAGGCTTATAACCCATCTCTACTCGTTTCTCGTCTAGCGTAAGCCACCAAGCATCCTTAAGCCAAGAGACCTTATCTCCTAACTCTTGTCCTAGGGCGTCTATGCTTTGAATATCGAAGTCTAAATGGTACTGTTTGTCCTTAAATCTTGGAACGATTGCCCGATTCATTTCCGAGTAATCTCTTACAAGCGACGGGATAACATTGTCGAGGTATAACTGCTTTCTAGACTGCTCTTTATTAGCGTTAGTCTTGTTATCCGGGTCATTCAATAGCTCGGAGGGATAGTTATAAACGTTACATATATCTCTCTGCGACATTTTACCGGCCTCTAGAATCTCTAAGTCTACCGGGGGAATACCGAAAGCCTGGAAGCCTAGTTTAGCGCTAGATACTAACCAAGACTTATAATTATCCGGGCCATTCATAGACCGGAGATAGTGTTCTAACTGCGCTCTCTGCTCTTCTGTTAATCTTTCTATATCCGGGTCGTCCGGGAATACTACTCCGGAAGCTCCTCCATTACGGAAAGCCTTAGACAAAGCGTTATCTCCATCATTACCGAGGCGTATAGCGTTACGTGCTGATTTAAGAGGCGACATTCCGTATAAGTGATTACCTACGGCGTCGTAATCCGGATTCCAGTACTTCCAGTGCATCACGGACTCGACTTCTAACTGCTGACCTGAGTAACCGTATATATTTAATATATAAGCCTTAATAAGTGTTTCGTAAGAGGCGTCTGCTACTATATTGGTAAACTGAGAGGGCATAACCCACATCTCGCCGATACTACCGTCGCCTAATTCTACGAAGTGAGTATATCCGTTCCCGGTTATAAGCTGAAAGCCTTTCATATTCTCATACCATTCGGGATAACCCTGGAGAGGGTTAGGCTGATTTATTAGCTTATAAAGTGGGTCTCTTTCATCTACTACCTCTTCAAATGCTTGCTCCTTTAATTCTAAGGCGTGGTCTATGTTCTTTTGTGTAGTGCCGGTTCTCATAGAATACTTAAGGCTCCTATATTGGTGAGCCTTTTTTACGTCTTTTACTTCGTGTACGATTGGCGGTACTGCTGAGGCTGAACGAGTAATACCGTTAATAACAGAATAGACGTCCGGATTCGTCTCGTATGCTTCATTAACGTAGCCTTCTTGGGTGTCGGAAAAGACAATCGGCGCGCCGGATTGATAACGGAAGAGCTGACGATTAACTCGGTTTACTGCTCTCTGCTTTCTGAAAGGGATTAAGTCGCTAAAATTCATAAAAATATATTTTGTTAGAATTTAACAAATTTCTAGGATTTAATAAATAAGAGAACGATAGAGGGTCAAGTCTACCGTTATTCAAGAGAATTATGCTTTAAACTATTTTAAATTCTAGCTTCTTACGACGTAATTTATCCGTAAGAGCGTATCTTATAGCGTCTATACCGTGATTAAAATCGTCTATCGGTTTGTTAGTCGGTAGTCCGCTTCTGTCTTTAGCCCAAATATACGAAGAAAACTCCTCTATTAAGTTCTTGCTAGAGGTGTGTACGTTTACCTGGTAATCGTTTATTCTTTGTATTCCGTATAAGATAGAATCCTTACCTTTTTGCGCCGGCGCTATGTAAATCCCTTCTCTTTTGAGTTCTTCGATACTTTTAGGCTCGGCGCTATCTGCTACTATCTTGTCGGTTATCTCCAGGCTTTTAATTAAACGGCTAATATCTTGATTAGTAAGTCCCTTCCGGTATATATGCTCCTTAACATATAGCTCTCCGTGTGCGTATCTTACCTCTATTAGTGTCGTAGGGTCATTAGTAAACCCGAAGTCCATTCCGAATACTCTCCATTTATACTCCGGCCAATTGCTAGAGGTTTTAAATCTAGGGAATATAAGGCCTTCTAATCTTCCTACTTCTCCCATTCCGTAAACGGCCCATCTGTAATCGTTAGCCGTTTTTCTTTTTATATTCTCCTGGGTTGGCTCATAGCTTAATATCTTCTCTCGTATCTGAGGAGCTAGGAACCTATTGTCCCGAAAAGTAGTAACAACCCAATTAACATCCTCCCGGCCCTCGAGATATTCGTGCGCCCAAAACCTAGAACTAGGGTTAAAGTCTATAATCGTTTGTTTAGTAGTCCTTAGGTTTATCTGCTCAAATATTCCGTATTTAATAGAGTTGGCCTCGTTAAAAAAAGCTCTATCTCTCTTCCCGGACCTAGCGTCGAACTCGTCTTGGAACGATTTAAACTCTATAACCGAGCCGGTAATGCTTTTAAATATTCTATCGGTCTCATTTAGTGAGGGCCACCATTCTCTAATAACCGGATTATCTGCCCAAATGTTTTTAGCATCTCGATAAGCGCCGGACTTTAGATTAGGTACGTCCTCGGCTATTACTGTTATTACTTCGGGGTCGCTCTCTACCCCTATACCAAATAAATATTGGAGTATTCCGTAAGTCTTTCCCGAAGAGGTTCCGCCCTGGTGAACTACAATAGGCTTATCCGTCGTTAGGCTTTCTATTATTTTTCTGTTTACCCTCATCCTCTATTATAAACCTAATAGGTTGTAAGTCTCCGGAGACGTTAAAATCTTGCTTGTCTGTCCATTGTCGATTTTTTAGCCAAAATATAGAACCGCTAGAAGCGCCGTTAAATAGGTTAGCTTCGTGTAAAGACTCGATTTTTAGTACTGCCTTTTTTATAGTGTAAGAAAACTCTTCTCTTTCTTTGTAATCGTAAAGGCTTTGTCGGCTAGTAAATCCTAATTCTAAGGCTAGTCCGGTAATCGTAGGCTTTTCCGGATTATCTGAGAAATAGTTGTTAATCGCTTTCTCTAAGTCCTCCGAGGTTTCATACCTCAAAGGTCGGCCGGTTTTCATTGTAACGAGCCTAGAATCTCGTTAAGCATTTCGGTAAAGTTTGTTAATTGGTCGGGTGAGACCCATCCCATAATAAAAGCGGTGGTAAGCATAATAGCGACTACGTTTCTTAGTGTAAACGCATCAAGTAATTCGCTTTTTGTTTCGTTCCATTGTCCATTAAGAACGGCCTTTACTGCTTTTCCTAGGAATTGATTAGGTAGGGGTAAAACGTCTAGTGCGCCGTGTAATATTTCTCCGGCTTTGTTTTTACCTGAGGCCGTGGTCTTAATTAGTTCTAATATCTTTAAGTTTTTTAGCTTTTTCATTTCATTAACTCCGCTATAGCATTTACTAATGCGCTAGAACCAAGTCCCGCACCGGTAGCCCAAGCTATAATTTTTTGTTTAAATTTAACTAGGTCGGCTATATTTTTCTCATTTTGGTTTACTTTCTTTACTAGACCTTCCTGGCCGAATTCGTTCCCGAGTAGTGCTTCTTTTATTTCTTGCACATTTTTCGCTAGTACTTCTATCATAGCCTCAAGTTTATGAATGTCAAATTTTACTTGTTTTAATTCCTGGTCCATATTGAAAAGGTAAATTATGTTTTATATAAAATACGCATTTTAGAAAAAAAGTTAAATAAGATTTTATTAGCCATAGCTTACCCTTACCTAAGTCTTATAGTAATAGTCATAGTAGAGGTATTAAGTCTAGTAGCAGTAAAGAAAGTAGTTCTAAGGATTTCCTATTGCATCCCTTAAGTCGTTTATAGAAGAGGAAACCCATTTAACTCTATCCTTATCGGAAATATAGAACTCTTTAAATACGCTCTTCGCGTCTATATGAAATCCTCCATAAGCGAAAAGTTCTCCGGGCGGATAATAACATATTCTTTTAATATTAGGGTTCGCGTAAAGAGCTAGGCCTAATAAATAGAAGTTCTCTCTATTGACAGTATTTAAGGGCCTACAGTCTATAGCTCCCTGGCCGTTAAAATAATGTTGAGAGGTTCCGTCTCCCCATCTAACCGAGTCCGTTATCTTAATTGGGAATCCTACCAGGCTTCTAACTTTATTAAGCTCGTCTATCCAAAAATTTACCTTCTGAATAATGTTTCTTTCACCGACCTCCGGGCGTCCTACGTCTGAATCCTTAAGAAACTCCGATAATGTAAAGTAGCTCATGCCTCCTCCGTTTTTTGGTTTATCTGTTCTATTGCTCCGGTTATTAAGTTTACAATCTCGTCGGTTAGGTCGTTGGCGGTAGTGTAACCTATTACTAACTCCCTTATAGCCTGAGATACTGTCTTTCCCTGGGACTTTGCTTTATTAGTTAGCTCGTCTTTTAGGTCGCTCTCGATTCTTATAATTAAAGATACGTCTTTCATTTCTTACTCCCCGGAAAAAATACGGGAGATTTTAAGCGCCGTATCCTAGCCTCCTTTTTTTCTACAAGTATGTAAATAGTAGAAATCGCTACTATAAAACCTAGTTGAGTTAGTATATGAGCCATAGAATTAGCTTCTAAAGCGATAACTAACATAAAGGAGAGTATTAGTATTCCTTTAACCTTTATCATATTACCTCCGGCTTAATTTTAAATTCGTGTCTTATTGAGTTTACTATTCTTTTTACGAAGCCCGCTTTAGTTTCGTGAGCTACTGCGTAGTATGTAAATTTATTTTTATTATTGTCGAACCAACAATCGGCGCAATACGTAACGCTCTCGTCTAAGTGTAGGGTTCTTATTTGCATCCAAATCATTTTATTCTCCATTTTGTTTTAAGGTTTCTCTTATTAATATTAAAGTCTACCTCTAACTCTCTAAGCTCGTCGTAATAAAATAAAAGTCTTTGGTCGGCTCCGGAAATGTTCTCCCAATGCTTCTCCTCTAGGTCTCTCCATTCCTTGCCCATAGATACGACCGGAGAGCCGTCTAATTCTGCCGGGTAAACTGTCATATCCGACTTATCTAATACGTGGTTTATGCTTCTTAATAAAATCATTTTACGGCCTCTGCTCCTTTTAGTATGTCCTTAATCATATCTATTCTGCCCTGGCAGTACGAAGCCTGCTTAGCGTTGCCTACTTTATCGAGTCGCTTAATAAGTTTTTTTAAGTTTTTAGCGTGAGACTTAAAGTTTTTAATCGTTTCTTCTCCTAGTATTATAGTTGTCTTTTCCATGTTATTAAAATTATGGGAAGCCCGAAGGCCTCCCGTTTGATATTAAAAGTTATAGTCGTAGTGCTTAGTCGGTGCGTCGTGTATATACCAAGAATACTTCTCTAGCTTAGTAAATGTAAGTCGCTCCTTAAATACTTCTCCGGACTCTTCGAAGTCGTAACTTTGCTCTCTGTTATTAGTACAATGAGCGCCGAATCCTCCAGGGATAAAATCCATTTTATTTTTATTCTCTCCGGCTACTACGGGTTGAATAAAGACCGTGTCCTTACCTTTAACGCCTACAATCTTTCCGACCGGGTAAGCGTCAGTCCAAAGACAACGATTAATATATTTACCTACTAGCTCGTCTCTCATTGTTTCAAATGGTAGTCGTCTTTTTAAGTACTCTATATTTCCGTCGTGGTAATCGTCGGCGCTATCTTGTTTTCTTTGTTCTAGTCTTTTGATTTCGTCTCTTATATCTTGCTTTTTCATTTTGTTTTGTTTT
>PDMW01024973.1_pt1 | contig 13068 bp, 9 predicted proteins | sample 1515511 | NCBI WGS metagenome assembly PDMW01 (sample SAMN07343023, study PRJNA328102) | Marine metagenome, whole genome shotgun sequencing project. | biome: marine; feature: bay; material: water; isolation source: viruses from water sample < 0.22 micron filtered, nuclease treated, low... ... | reverse complement strand
GAGGTAGGTTCTGCTCTCCCAACCAAGTTGTAAAATCTTCTTGGTCTTTAAACTTACGCCCCTTAAAAGCACCTGTTGCATCAATTTCTTGTAAAACATCCGAGGTTAGCGCGAACGATGCGTCAAAAGTGTTTTCATACCTAAACCCACTCCACCCTTTAGAATCTGCCAACTCTTTGACTAAAGATGTTTCTTCTACTCTTGTAGGGTAGTCGATGTCATCTAGTTTGCCAACGTATAAATCAAACTCTTTTTGAGTAATGTGTTGGTTATCCAGTAAATCAAACAGGAGTTTTTCTACACTCCACCCATTCTTTTGCTCTGGTATCTCAAGGAAGTTTTTACCCCCCACCTCTGCTTCTAGCACTCGTGCAGTATCTAATGTATTATTAAATGCTTGGTGCTTCTGAGCTGCCCTTTCAGCAAGTAGTGGGTTGTCGGCAAAGTGGACACCAAAACCTCCAGAGTCAATCGTAGAAGATGTAGAGGGGTCTAATTCAAAAGCGTCAAACTGCTCGACGCGAGTGCCATGATAAAACTTAGGCTCATCAGCACCGCGCCCAAACTGCGGTAATCTTCCGCCACCGACTGCACCGCGCTGTGGGGCTTCCCCACTAAGAGTCATGTTGAAAGCACGAACAGCATCATCGGCTGATAGCCCTAGCTCTGTAGCAGCTCTACGGACGGCATCTTCGCTTATCTTAATTCCTTTGACAGCAGCAGCAGCACCTTTCCTAATGACAGGCTTGGCAACCATTCTAGCACCAGCGAACCCAAAGCCAACGGCGGTCAAAATGCCTCCAGCCTTCAACCCACTTCCCATAGTTTTCAAGGCTGCTGCGTCAGCATCATCGTCGCCTGTAATTACAAACTGCGAGTCCTTCGCGTATGCGTCTACATAATTAAGAACTGGGTGTAGGAATGCCCAGCCACCCATGTTCTCCTTCTCCACTTCGCTAAGGTTCATGCTCTGAATCGCGCCTTCTAAACTCTGTTGGCGATCGCCCTTCTTAGCCATGTAATACTCTGTTACAGCCATAGAGTTCTCAAAAGCAGCAACCTTAACAAGCGTTCCTAGCCTACCTAACTGCGTTATTCCTTTTACAGCAGCCAACGGTGCGCCACCAACAAGCCCACCCATTACGAGTGGCATGATTTCTCCAGCCATAGCTGCGCTAGTATCTGTGTGCCTAGTCTCTAAGCCAATGCCCATCTTGTTGAAGGCATATCCTCTAGCTTGGTCTATCCAGTTCCACGCATAACTAAGACCGTCTAAGCTCTCAATCTTCTTCTTGGTGTAGCCTGTGCGGTATTGTGAACGGACGAGTGGATCATAAACACCAGAGGCTTCTAGCTCTGAGTCAATCTGATTCTTCTGCTCATCTGAAAACGGTATAAGGTTGCCTTCGCTATCTTGCCTAATTGTCGGTATGCGACCATCTGACTGCTTCTTGTAAATAGTAAGACCACTAGCCAAGTCGTCGATAGCTGTGCCGTCCTCTAGTAACCCCTGTGGCAAGTGCATATCCATGACGGACAATCCGTTGCGAGTAGCAATACCTCTTGTTACCATGTCAAACCACTTCAACCTTGTTGCTTTTGTGGATTCGCCCCCAGAGATTGTTTCTAGGTATGTAGGTATGTAACTAGCCAACTCCTCTGCGGAGACAGCCCCTAGCTTGTTAAATAGCTTATTCTCTGCAAGGTATTTGTAGAACTCGTCAGCAAGCCTCGTTTCTGGAGTATCGGCTGCGTTGTCTATCTTTAACGGTAATTGTTTTTTCCAGCCAGAGCGTTCTACCCCTCTAACTATGTCTGCTGCGCCTTCCGCTACATCCCCTACAACATCGGTAGCTTTGCCTAGTAAGCTGTCTGTGCGCTCCGTCATCGTGCCAGCAATCATCTTAGGTTGCTCTGCCCTACGCTTTTCTTCTGCCTCAAGAGCGTCCACCTTTGCTAAGGTTTCTGGAGACTGATCCTCTGCGTCCAACTGTCCACGAAAGACTTGCCCAGCTATGGCATCTGCCTCGTTATAACGAACTCCGATCGCTGCTTGCGCTTCTTCTAGCTCATAGCCAGCTTGCTCATCAAGAGCGTTTATTGTGTCTACCGAGACACCATGCACTTCCGCCATCTCCTCGTTTGTCAAAGGGGCTTCTTCTGCCTCTGGCACTTCGGCTATCTCCGCAACAGGCTCTTGACCTGTGGAAGCAAGCTCTGCGAACTTCTCTACCGCTGCGCCTTGTTGCTTGTGTGGAGGAACGAAGTCATCTTCGCCACCTTGCTCTTCAATTATGTCTGTGATTTTTGCCATGTTAGTTTCTAGTTTTCTTGCTCGATAAAGTTAATCCATAATGAACGAGCCTCAGAGGTGTAAGCTTCAATAGGTGGAGTTCCTTCAGTTTTGTTTTCCGCTACCGCCTCAACCTGTCTGTCAATGATATTAGCCTTCTGCATGGCTGCGGATATTTGAGCCATGTGCATCATGCGTAGTTCCATATACTGCTTAAACTCCAACGCTTCTGTATCATCCATTTTACGCATTGGTTTGAAAGTCTCTCCCTTCTCCAAGAACTGCGCCACCTCTTCGTAGTTTGGTAATGCGTTTAGCAACCTCTTTTTGTTGCCCTTGTCCATAAGACCAAGGACACCCTCTTTTGTCAAATCTATAGGGCTTATGACTCCGCCTTCACTAGCTATCGTTAGCATTTGTGTCGCCTCTTCATACAGAGCATTTCGTAAGTCTGTGTCAGCCTCAATAGCCTTTGCGCCAAAGAACGTGCTGAAATCAAAAGCACCACCCTTTACCGTCATGTTTTTAACAATGTCAGAGATTAGTTTATCTGAGGTGTCAATATTAGAGTAGGATGTAACCAAGCTTCCATATAGGCTTTTCGCTGTGTCGCTTGCATAGGTTTTCTTCGCACTATCTTTCTCTTTAGCCTCGAAGTTACCAAGAGCTTCCCCCATTATTGTGGCAGCAGCAGACTCGGTTATATCGCCATTATTCACATCTTTGGTTAGCGTCTCGCCAAACTCCTCCAAAGCTGACATATCGTCAAAGTCGGTTAGGTTAGCTTCTACTTTGCGCGACAATGCTACTCCAGTAAACGCGCCTTCTTCTTCCGACAATGCAAGCATATCGCCAGTCTTGTCTAAATCATTTACCATGCCTTTTGCTTCCTCTAGTGAGAAGGTAACTCTATGCAACTCTTCCAACTCAGCAATCTTTGCAAGAGCAGACTGATTAACCGCGTTCTTATCGTTAGCCGTCATAGCTTTTTTACCAAACTTGCTCAACTCGACTCTAGCCCACGCATCAAACTCAACCAGAGCCTCGTCCTTCTTTGTAGACGCATCGCCCACCAAGGTATCTATGGCTGTAAACGCACTCTTGCGCAACTTGTCTAGCGTAATGTTGTTCTTAGAACCCTGTCCAGCAAACATAATCGGATCGTCTTTCTCGTCCTCACGATAGGAGAACTCAGATTGAAGCAAGCCGATTGTGCGGTTGATTAAGCCTTTCAACTCTAAGGGGTTTTCTAAGTTGGTTGGATTTGAAACCTCGTCGTTTATGTAATCTGACACAGCATCCATGATGACTTGGTTAATGTCTGGAACACCCTCATCGTGGGCTTGCTGAACTATGCCCCTAAGCCCTGTCATCAGAACCTCATTAGACGCTTCCGCCGTAGGGTCTTGCGCTCTATTTACCTTGAAGTCTCCTAGCTTTTGATATACGCCAGCAGACATTGCATTTTGGCGAGCTTCAAGAGTCCGTTGGTGGCGCACCTCTTCTCTTGCAGCCTCAACCGCCGTCCTCTTAGTAGACACCGCTTGGCTCAAAGCCACAAGCTCCATAGGGTTCATTGTGCTAGTATCAGCAGTAACAGGGTTGCCGTTAAAGTCTGTTCCTAGAACAGCGTATCCGCCTTCCTCATTAGGGCTAAAGAACTGTGCCTCAGCCCCTTCAATGCTTGTTGCAAAGTCATCGTCTGGGTTTGTTATCGAAGCCCACTTAGTCTTTAACTCTGCCTCAAGTGCGTTAGCCACAATGCCAGCGCGGTCTTTACTGTTAGCCGTCATCGTAGACCAGTTCTCATGCGCACGGATAATGCCCTCTTTCTGCGCCTTGCCATTTGCCTCGCGCTGTATCTTCATGTAGTCAGCTTCCGACAGTTGCCCTGTCTTAGTCAAGCCATGTATCTGGTCTAACTGCTCTTTCCACGCATCTCGGCTCTCAGCTTCCCTATCTTCTAGGTCGTTGAAATTAACCATCGTCTGCGCTGCACCAGCTATAGTCTTAGAAAGACTAGCAAAGGTGTTCTTAGGCGTTGCCCAAGGAGCAAAGCTGACCTGTGGTGCGCCACCTGTAGGGATGTTTGTTGCCTGTATGTTAGGCTCTGGTATTAAGTCGTTTGCCATTATATTTGCCCCGATCGCCCAGAGTTTCTAACAAAGTTAAAGTAGGTGTTCATGCCACCAATAGCCAAGTCTGGAGCGTCAGCCAATGCTGCAACCCAAGACGGCATACTTAACTGAGACTGGATATTAGCGTTTGCCATATCAAAGCCTAGCTCTTGTGCTACACGCGCATCAGCTATGCCTTCACGTTCATACAGTAAAGACCTTTGGGTTTTCCTGAGATTACTGAGCTGGTAGTGTTCTGCTAATAGGTTGCTTCTAGTTAAAGCCTCTCGTGTTTCGCCAGCCGATGTTCCTTCCATGCCGCGCTCTGCTTGCATTACTTTTAGGCTGCCCATTTTCTGCTTGTAGGCTGTTTCGCGTTGGTTGTGTTGTTGCATTGACTGCTCGGCTAAGTCCTTGTGCGCTTGGAACAATGATGTCATCTTTCTATCGAATGCGCCTTTAGCGAATATCTTGTTGATTCGTATCTCGCTCTGCTTTAACTTCAACGCTTGCTTCTGAGCTTGGTAGGCTTGGTGCTGACCAAACACCCCAGCAACAGCTTGCGTAGCGCCCATTATTGCGCCCATCGTTTGATTACTCATTCCGTCGCTAGGCGCTTCTAAGCCCATCGTGGGGGTTGAGTAACCACCGCTTGTATCAATGCTTTGGTCGAGCAATGGGTCATAGTCTGGTGCGCTATAAGTACCGTCAGCATAAGAACCACTCGTTCCGTCCATGCCAAATATTTCTCCAAAGCCAGCCATTACTCAGTCTCCTTCATTCTATCAATGATTATTGTTATGTCTTTCTGCATAAGCTTAATGTTCGTGTTGTTCTCTACCATCATATCGTCCATGCGCTCCATGCGAGCCTCAAGCCTATCTATCTCAATGATGTTTGTTGCAATCCGTTCGTTGTTGTACTCCGACGCTGCCTTCAGCGAAAAGAAGAATCCAATAACTGCAATAAATGGAATGGCGATACCGATAGCCATTTTGGTGTTTGTTAGGACGAAACTAGGATTGCTCATAATATAATTTGTTTAGCCCCTTAGCTGTTATCAGCTCGTAGGCTTTGTAAGTCAAAGGCGTGTGCGGTATAGGGATTTCTTGCCCTGTCGGTATCATGCCTAAAACAGTATGGAAACGCTGGTGTCTTGGATTGTCAGACAAAGCGAATGAAATTAAACGTGAGTACAAGCCACCGTACTCTTCTATCAAGTCTTTTATGGCTCTCACGAAAGCAACAGGATACTCTGCCACGCGGTTAGTAGACATCGACCAAACAACCCCTGTGTCCTCCTCTTCGTAGTGTTCAACCAAACCGATAAGAGCGATGGGGTCGCCGTCGTCGGTGTTAATGGTAAACACATACTCAGAGTTTCTAATGCCCTCCATGCAGCTATCTGCTGGCGATAAACCAAGCTCCTCTAAAGGCTCGTATTCTTGATCTCTCAGTTCGCGTCCGACTTGGCTCGCCTCTTGGAATGAGGGGTTAGGGTTGATGTGCAGTTTCACTAACTCGTTCTTGATGTTCGAGATGTGTGCATTAGCTCAAACGAAGCGCCTGTAACGGTTACCGTTTGGTGCGTGTCTGAACTGAGCGTGATGGTAGGTAGGTCGTTTCTCGCGGCAACCGATGTGCGTAACGATTGAGTTTCCGATGGTTGCTCCCCAGTCCGAACACCTGTAATAGTATTATCTGGGTTGCCATTAAAGGTCTTGGTAGAGGTAGTCCTCTTTGCATAGCTCGGGAACGCGACTGTCGCTGTCAAATGCTGGGTATCGTTAAAGTATATCTCCATCCACTTGTTCGTCGTTCTACCGTCTGTGATAGACACTTCTTTACCGTCAGCAGAGCCACGCTTAATGTATTGCTTGCTAAACTCGTAGGTGGCTGGGTATTTCATGCCTAGTACAATGTTGGCATTCGACGCAATGTCTCCTGTAACACGAACAAGATTATTGATACTACCAGTACCGTCAGACAGGAATGCGACTACAGGGTATGTAACATTGGTGGTCGAGTCAAACACTATAAGTTTGTCAGCTACTCTATTAGTATGATAAGAAATGTACCACTCAGCCGTAATGGTTGTTAGCCCTGTTCCAGCGTCGTAAGCCATTGTTGAGCTTCCTGTATCTGGATTTGTTAGCGGCACATTCCACGCACAATCTACAGCGTGTGTCAAAGAGTCTGTGTTTGCAAAGCTCATGTGCGTTAGCACCCAAAGACAGTCATCAACTGTCTCGGGAGCATCGCCATGCCAATGACCTTCTATGAGGTGAAACTTCTCGTCTATGAAGCCACCAAACTTTATATGGTTGCAAGCAAGCTCATATTTTGACCACGAGGATTGGAGTTTCTTGCCACCGCTATTGAAGTAATTATAGACATACAGCTTGTTATCATCCGCGTCTGTTTGTGCAACAATAGACGAGACTGCCGATGAAGCTGAAAGGTTTACCACCTTCCCCTCAATGTAGCTGGGGATATGCTCGGATATGCTTACAGCCTCAAAGCCTAAATCTGTAGAACCTGTAGGATACATCTCGTAGATCTCGGATGTGTTAGTCTTATCTTGCGCGAATACGATCGAACTGTCGTTTACTACTGGTCTGCAATTCTTGCTGTTCGCATAACCACTCCCAAGGGTAAGGGCTGCCGTTGATGGCGTTAAGCCTTGCGTTCCTTGCGTTAGTAAGAACTGCGCGTTATCAGAGAATACAACAAGTTGATTAGCAAAAGGTACAGCCCAGTTGAGAAATGTAATCTCATTTGCAGACGATGATATGTCAATGCGGTCTGAGTCTACCGAGGTCATTACGGATGTACGCCAAAAGTTGTAAGCGTTATCTACCTCCGATAGTATCACATTTTCCCCAGCCAAGAAACCTAGCCTTGACTTATGGTGGAAAACATCCCTTATTGGGTGTCCTATGAAACTAGGGGCTACATCAGAGTTCTCGTCGCCGACAGTCTTATTCGCCCAGCTTGCTTCTTGGAACTTGTAGGTGGTACTATTTACTTTTACAAGCTGATGGGGCATCGTGGCTGCGTTGATCTTCCAACTCATGCCGTCCTTCATATCCTCCTTCCATGTGCCTATGCCAAAAGTATTCGAGCCTATATTGCTCTCTAGCTCAAACTTGAGGTAATGGTCGTCTGCATCGTTGTCTCTATCGCCCTCAACCTTCAATGAGAAGTTGTTAGGTGCGTGAGTTGGTAGTGATGTTACGCTATCTACGGTGTCGCCTATTACCTCAGTCATCGTGTTGCCGTAAGAGTCCGTTACCTCAATATGGCATTTAGAGCTTGCTGCCTCCGCCGCTGTTGCGTATTGCGCATACCAAGAGATGACTGAGCCTGTCTGTTGCCATGTCTGGCTGCCAGTATTGGTGTTTGCTGGAACACCTAGCTCCCTTTGAAACCACATCCTATGCCGTACTTTTGCCGTGGACATACTGCTGGAAGGGTCTGCCACAGCGCCACGAAAGTTTGTTAGTGTTACCTCGCTACCTGTCATGCCACCACCTGTTAGCGTGATATCACCAGCTCTAGCGGCGGCATTGACTGAGCCATCTACCTTTGAATGGATTTCGACAACCCAACCATGTCGTTCGTAAGCGTGTACTGCCATGCCGTAAGCAGCGCTTGTTTGGTTTATAACTTTAACCATGTTCCATATCGTTTGGAGCATATCGCCAGTTTCTATATCTATATTGATACGACCAGCGGTAGGTGTGCCGTCTGTAGTAAACTCGAAAGTCTTAGTGGTATTGGCTGAGTCGCACCCTTTAAGCGTAAAGTAGTTTCCGTTATCTACATGGTCGGTGTTGTTGAACACCATCGTTGCCCAATCATAGTTGCTACCGCCGCGAAGACTGCCGCCGTTTGAGTTCCAGTTATAGTTATCGCTATTATCATTCCACTTAATCCTTATCTCTGTGTCCTCTTCGGTGTACTGCGCCATAGGGTCGCTAGAATAGTAGGTGGTTCCGAACTTTATTCCCACGCTATCAGATGTATAGTTCGCTTGTGTTTCGTGCCAATTATTCAGAGCGAAGTGCATTGCACCAGCAATCTGGTCAGTTCTGATGTCAGCGCGATGGTCTTCTGCCCCAATTCCATGCGAAGTCTCAATTATGATTGTCCTAACTGTTCCTTCGTGGTCTGTCGCTTTAACCGTATACGCCGAACTGTACGCGCCTTCTTTGATGTGGATTAGCCCCCTCTTAACGTGAGGCCTTTCGTAAGAACCTGTTTGCCCAGAAAGGTCGCGTGAATCCAGAACAGTTAGGGCTGGCGTAACTTGGTTGTTAGCGATAAACGTGTAGTCAGCGATAGTAACCGCTGATAGTGGCTGCGACACATCTGTTACATGGGGGAGAAGATATTGGTGAGAGTTGCTAGACAGCCCTTGAATAGTAAGCTCTTCATTGGCAGCGCCGTCTTCATTCAGCTTAAACAGCTCTATCTTTGCGTCTACGTCGCTATCGTAACTTACAACAAGCAATAGGCGCTCGCCGTCGCTCCTGTTAATGATGTGAGTAAAGGTGTTCTGTGTGGGGGCATTAAGGTACTCAGTACTCGTTGGAGCAATATGTTGCTCATAAATCGTGCCAGCCCTTTTGGTCAATCCCTTAACTGGGTCTGACAAGAAGTTAATCTGCTCTGTGCATTGATTGTCAAAACGCTCTGAGTCTGGCTGTTGCGAGACACCGCCTGTAAGGTTCTTGATGTTCTTTTTTGTGTATGCCATTACGAGCGACGGACTAGTGAGAACGCCACAGTCGAGCTGTCGCCTAACATATTGATTTTATCTACACCGAACTCGTAGTCAGCCAACTTTGCCTTAGCTTCCATCTCATCACGCTCACTAAAAGCGCGGATGTCTTTCGAGCCAACCATGCGATCGGCGAAGGTGCGAGCAGCGCGGATAACACTGACACGCTTCGCTGCTTCTGGCAGTTCTAGGAACTCTAGCAAGTAAACGCCTGTGATAGTAATAGTGTCTCCAGCGGTAAACGTGTCAGTCTTGTCCTTCATCGAATAAACAAAACCGCTACGAATCACATAATCTTCTCCAGAGCCTTGGTTGCGTATCTGCACATACGGCTCTGGGCTTGTGGCAACATACTTACCGCTGCCGTTTGCTGTTAGAACTCTATCCTCCTCTGTGTTAAAGACGTAGGAATCCAAGCAAACATCACGCACAACCTCATCCAATACAGTTACAGCAGCAGCCACCTCATAGGCTGGGTCGTCGAGATCTGTTACGGCTGACTCCCCTATGGTTTGCAGCATTGTGTTTACTGCTTGTAAAGCTGTTGTCGTGGTTATTGCCATGCTAGTAGGTAATGTGAATTATGATAACTGAGGGAGTGCTACCTGTGTGCTTCACAGATAATGCTGGAGGAATACAGTTGCCACTAACAAATCCCGCGCCTTCGCTACTCGGATTCACTACATCAAAACCATAAGCCGCGCCAGCTACCGCTTTAGATGGAGACATTCTCCCTATAGGGTCGCCAGACACGTTTATTGCGCCAGAATCGTAACTAGGTATATAGAACTCCGCGTCCTCGGTGGCGGTAGTATTCTGAACCCATACTGACTTTGCGCCAGCAAGGCTAATAGGGTAAGTGAAGGTGTTTTGTGCAACGCCAGAAAAGGAATAAGCTATTGCAGCCGTTACGTTTCGGTCTACGTCATCCTCTCGGAAAACTACTGTAGGTGCTGATGAAATTGTCATAGTTTAATTTTTGTTAAGGAAAGGGCGAGGTGCAAAAGCACCCCACCCAAATAGTTAAGCCACTATGCAGCAGCGGTGATAAGCTTCACAACGCCCTCTGGACGTAGGATGCCTGTCCCGATACCAGCGGATGTTGAGAGGAGACTTCCAAATCGCTCTGGGATGTAATTTGCCTCTGAAGATAAGCCCTTCAAAGTCACAGTTCCAGCAGCTCCTTTATGGAAAGCTAAAGCAAACCACAATGCGCCATCAAAAGAGTGATCATCGTTGTGAGTTACTCCACCTAAGTAAAGAGGGCTACCGCTATCATCTGTCATGTTAGCGTCTGATGAATTGTAGTAATCATTCATCAAGTTCATAGGGATAACCTCAAAACCCATGTAGTGCAAGTTTTGCAAGCCTTTGGCTCTATCGCCACTTGTACTGAAATCAGCACTAATAGCAGAATCTTCTTGAAGGATTGAGTAGTACTCGTAAGGACGAACAACCATGCAACGGTCTTCGTGCGGTACATTTTGCAAATCAAGTGCAATAGCAGCATCTTCAAAAGTTTCCTTTATCTTTGCTGTTGTAGTTAATACACTAGTAGAAGCGCCATCAGAAGCATCTGTGCCAGCGACTTCTTTGATCTGACCGCCAGTAGCAGCTTGACCCATTGCAGCCAACAAGAAAGCATCATGTTGCTTGCCCATTGCAGCACCAGCTTGCGCTGATAAAGCTGCGCGAACATCATAGTGCGCCTTGATTTCTTCTAGGTTATCTACAAACTGAGCAGCATATAGTAGCTTCTCGATTGTAATTACCTTCTCTCCAGCAGCGATTGTTGAAGCATTATCGCCTGTTGCGGAGAATACTGATTCGCCAGCTACATGGAGCTTGGCTGTCTCTGTTGTGAAAGTAGCAAAAGATGCACTCTTACCAGAAGTAATTGTGCGGTTCATAAGCTTGTCTTTAAGCTTGGATGCCTCGTTGTATGCAAGTAAAACTTCTTGCCCATAAACCTTTAATAGATTTGCGTCGAGACTGGTTGCTGTAACATCTGCCATAATAACCTCCTGTGGGTTAGACAGTTAAACCCCAGCGTGGGGTAGTGATGAGATTGGTTTTACCCAACTCGAAAGTAAAAAACAAATGAACACACTTTCGAAGTTGTCTCAACACGCTCACCGTCGTAACGGCTTGAGGGAGGCTTGCATTAAGGTTCATTGAATTATAGATTTGATTTACCCAGCTTTCGCGTAACCGCTTGTCTGTAGGCTGAGTCTGTTTTGTAGCGAGGGTCTTTCATATCACGCTGCACTTCTGCTGTTGATTGATAACCACCCTCCGCTTGTGCAATCGCGTCAGCTTTAATTAGCCTAGATTGCTTAGGTGCTGTGCTGCCCATCATGCGAGCATTAAGGTTGTTCACAGCGAAACGCATCTCGTCTAGCGTTCCGTTCTCTACGATGTTATCGAAGATGCTTATCTCTGATTCTGATAAGTTATCGCCAGCCCACTCCTGTAGTGCTGGGTAATCGGCTACCTCTGAGGTAACTTCCTTCAACTCGTTAGCTTGCTTGTAGTCCTCTAACTCTTGAATGTGGTCTACTGCCTCTCTAGGGATTCCAGCTCCCTCAAACTTCTCATAGACCTGTTCTGTTAGCTCCCCATCTTCTTGCAGAGCCTCAAAAGCAGAAGTAATACTTTCTCTGAAATCGTTACTGGAGGGATCAATTTCTTCCCCCTCATCGACGGTAGGCTCCTCTTCATCACTAGCTTCGCTAACTTCGTCGCTAGGTAGTTCTGGAGGCGTATCATCGTCAGCTTGTATTTGATTGTCAGATGGTTCATGTAGTTTCTTCTCTAGCTCTTGGTATCCCTTCTCTAAATCTTCTTGGCTGTTGAACTTGCCAAGTATTTTTTCGTCAGCCTCACTAAAGGCTGGCTTCTCTGGATTGTCAGTAATCAATACTGCGTTTTTGTGTGCGTCGTAACTATCACTCATTTGGTTGTTCCTCTTGCATTTGTTGGACTAATTGTGGAGCAACTTTCTCAATCACTTTGCCAGTCTGCTGTTGTTGCATCATGGCTTGTTCTTGTTGCATTTGTTGCTGTTGAGCCATCATAGCTTGCTGTTGCTCTTGTCCGAGCTGCTCATCTGATTTCAATATATTCGTGTCCACACCAACTGCTCTGACTAGGGCTTGCATCAATGCTCGTTGATCCACTACTTGCCCATAAGCCTCTGGAGTCATCTGAGTCGCCATGCCAACAAACTGTTGTAGACGCTCTAAGTCCGATGTTCTGCCTAAAGAGCTGACCCCTGTACTAATAATTAGCTTAACCTCTTTAGGTAGCTCTGGAATCTTCTTCTCTTCTGTAAGACGGTTTACAATAATGCGCACCAATGGTCGCGCAAACTCACTCGAAAGCATGGCATAAGTTCCAGCCAACACTTTCTCTAAACTGCTAATAAGGTGGTTTATCTCTGTAGCCGTAGTGCGCCCTCCAGCTGGAAGTGCATTGTCTAACAGATTAAACGCAAACGCCAAGCGTTGCTCGATGTTCTGAGCTGCTTGGAAGGCGACATTCATATCCGCGCCCTTGTTAGCCTGTAGCGTAGTAACGTCTGCTGAGTTGCCATTGATGACATCGCCATTCTCTGCCTGTGCAATAGAACGCGCTCTAGTCGTAGAAGCTGGATTTACCATAAACACAATCTTCGCTGAGATTGCTGCTGCTTCAACCATAGCCTTTGTCAATCCTTCAAGCGATCGCAAGTCTCCGTAAAGACCCTCGACGTAAGAACGCCCATAGCTTTCCCCAGTTACTTTACTCATACGCAAAGGTAGGAAAGGTAGCTTATCTAAAGGCACATACTCAACGGTATCCTTTAAGACGTTGCCGTTTACCTCTTGGTA
>PDMW01032064.1_pt1 | contig 13069 bp, 5 predicted proteins | sample 1515511 | NCBI WGS metagenome assembly PDMW01 (sample SAMN07343023, study PRJNA328102) | Marine metagenome, whole genome shotgun sequencing project. | biome: marine; feature: bay; material: water; isolation source: viruses from water sample < 0.22 micron filtered, nuclease treated, low... ... | reverse complement strand
CTACACCATCAATTAGTGAAACAGCTACTCCAACACCTACGCCATCAATTAGTGAAACGGCAACACCAACAGTGACGCCATCAATTACTGAAACAGCGACACCAACAATTACACCAAGTAGTTCAGAACCATCAGTAAGTCAAACACCAACACCATCACCAAATTATGTTGAGATATACTTCTCAGGATGTTGTGAGTCAGGAGATACTCAGGTATTTAGAATGAGTGTCTCATCAGTATTAGCGAGTGAGATTAGTCAAGCGATTGCTTTCGGTAACACTACATTGTATTTACAAAATCAAGTAGGAATCAGTGACCAATGTGTGAGCTTCTATGAACCAGGTACAGGTTCAGAGGTTAATTTAGGTATTATTAGTGGTGAATTTATAGATGTTAACGGTGGTCCGTGGACTGGTGACCCCAATGATGCATACTTAGACTGTGAAGTGTGTACATCGGCTGAAGAACACCCATGTCCTCAGGTAATTAATTATGTACTTAGGGAAGTATTATATGGTAGCTCATGTTCGGAGGTTGAATTAGATTACGTAGCATCTTCAAGTATTGGTCCATTAAACATTAACTCATACGTTAAGGTATCACAAGCAGATAATAAGTGTTATATTGTTAAATCTACGACCACTGCTACACCAACATTAACAGTTACTCAACAAAATGTATCGTGTGAATTGTGTAATACAGGTGTTGTGTCTATGATTGAAATTAACGATTTCAATAACTGTACAGGTCCCGTTACTGTATATTATGGTGATATTTCAGCATTAGGTACTCCACCTCAAACTAATGATTTTGTTAAGGGAACTAATTTAGTATGTTATATGGTTACGGGATATGTAAATAATACACCAAATGTAACACTTTCAGGTGGTCCATGGAATTCATGTGTAAGTTGCCAATCATAAAAAAAATAAATGGAAAATAGTCCCTCTACGGAGGGATTTTCTATTTAAATGGAAAACATTTAAAAAAGTAAAGTATTTTAAGGGGTAATTTACCAAATATAAACTATTTATTATAAAAGAAAATAAAATGTCATCAATTATACTAAGGTTAACCCTATCATCGAATTCACTTGGTCCGTTTACTGTAACCGTAACACCTCCTAACGGTTGGACTGGTGATGACCCACTTATAAATGGTCAAGCCTCGCCTGTTTCAAATATAACAAGAGAAGATTTAAAGGGTGGTGTTCCTATCACCCAACTTGTTGGTGTGCAAGGCGGAACCTTATACACGGTTAGGGTAGAGAATGATGACCCTAATTGTAATGATAACGCAATTGAGAAAGTTATTAGTGTTGATGGTGAAGGTGAGATTGTGGTTATTAGTGCTAATGTTTTTGAGGGTAATTCAACACACGCAATTTACTCTGCGTCAATTCCATTGGTAAAATCTGAAGATTTAGTGATTAAGTTTAGTAATACTATTGGTACGACAGTAGGTGGTTCAATAACATTTTCACCTACCATAACAATTTTAGCCGGTCAATTAAGTGGTCAATCAGATGAATTAATTAATCCTTTAAATTATAATTTAGTTGATAGAGGAAATGTTAGTTATAGTGATTTTTTATATAATGGTCAACCATCGATAGGTGGTGATTTTGGTAGTATTACTGATATTACATTCTCAGGTACTCCATCTCCAACACCAACATCAACGCCGACTCCAACACCAACATCAACGCCGACTCCAACACCTTCAAGTGGTGTTGTTGTATCACCAACACCTACAAGTACGGTGACTCCAAGTGTTACTCCATCATCTACAATTAGTGGTGTTACACCAACTCCGACAGTTTCTGTTTCGGTGTCTAACACTCCTAGTGTGTCTCAAACGGCAACACCAACGACAACATCGACTCCACAAGCGACAGTTACTCCATCGGTTACGCCGTCAGTTTCAGTATCTAATACTCCAGGTGTTAGTCAGACACCTACACCGACTAATACTGTAACACCATCTAACACACCTGCAGTTACTTCGACAAGTACACCAACAGGTACTCCTGTAACTACTTCAACAAATACTCCGACAGTTACCGCTTCAAATACTCAAACACCGACACAAACACCTCAAACAACATCAACATCTACACCGACACCTACATCGACAGTGACTTCAACGCCAACAGGTACACCAGTGTCAACGGTAACTCCAACACCATCTAATACTCCAGGTGTTAGTCAGACACCTACACCAACTAATACTGCGACTGTGACAGTTACTCCGACTATTAGTTTAACACCTTCAGTTACGTCAAGTGTGACCCCAACTGTTACATCAACATCGACACCAACATCGACACCACAATCAACAGTTACAGTTACACCATCTAATACGCCGGCAGTTACTTCAACATCAACACCAACGGTTACACCGTCAGAGACACCTGTTTCAACATCGACGCCTGTACCAACACAGACACCAGGTGCGACATCAACACCACAATCAACAGTTACAGTTACACCATCGGTTACACCATCGGTTACACCATCGGCAACCTCTGATGTTACACCAACACCGTCAGTGACTTCATCGGTAACTCCATCACCAACGGCTGATGTGACACCAACACCATCAGTTACACCATCAGTTACTCCATCATCCACACCTGGGGCAACATCGACTCCGGAACCGACTAGTACGGTAACTCCTTCAGTTACTGCATCGGCTACATCTACGCCGCAACCAACAAGAACATCAACACCAACAGTGACTTCTTCAGTGACTCCATCGGTTAGTCCAACTCAGACTGTTACTCCATCGATATCGGTGACACCAACGTCTTCAGTAACTCCTTCAGTTACAAGAACACCGGCTCCGACTAAGTCACCAACGCCGACGGTAACTCCGTCATCGACTCCGCCAGAGATTCAGCAAATTTACTTTAATGCTGGACCTGAATTAGGTAAACCAGGTCCTGAAGATTTATGTGAAACTGTAGATTTCGCAGTTTACACAAATAGATTCGTTAATGTTATTAATGCATCTGTAGGGGACTTAGTATTCTTAGACTCTGATTTAGCAACACCATTTAATGGTTTAGATTTATGGTATGATGCTGGAAACACATTGAATGGTCTTGGTACTGTTAAGTTTAGAATTGATGTTGCGGGTGTTATTACTCAAATTGCTGAGTGTCCAGTACCACCATCGGCTACTCCGACAAGTACGCCAACAGTTACTCCATCGAACACACCTGAGGTTACAGTTACTCCTTCAGTGACACCAACGTCTTCAGTAACTCCTTCAGTTACGGGTACACCTGGTCCGACTAAATCACCAACACCAACAGTGACGCCATCATCAACTCCACCTGAGATTCAAGATTCATTCTTAAGTGCGGGTCCTGAATTAGGTAAAGCAAATCCTGAAGAGTTATGTGAAATTGTAGACTTTACAATCTACACAAATAGATTCATTAATGTGTTAGATGCTTCGGTCGGTGATGTAATTTTCTTAGACTCTGATTTAGCAACACCATTTAATGGTTTAGATTTATGGTACGATGCTGGTAACACATTAAACGGCCTTGGAACTGTTAAGTTTAGAATTGATGTTGCGGGTGCTATTACTCAAATTGCTGAGTGTCCAGTACCACCATCGGCTACTCCGACAAGTACGCCAACAACTACTCCAACACCAACAGTGACTCCGAGTATTAGTGTGACACCATCTACATCGCTTACACCGACACCAAGTGTTACGAGTTCAATGACTCCAACGACTTCGTTTACACCAACGCCAACTAAAACTCCTACGGTAACTCCGTCAAGTGCGGCTAATTCACCGGCCTACTTATTAATTGAAAATGAGGCGGATGCAGCAAACATAGGAACGTTTATGTTTAATGCTGGTGCATCTTTCTATGGGTTCAATAATGGTAGTGGACCAACAAGTAGTAGTGATATGGCATCATACATGAGTTACTTTAATCAAAATGCAGGTACAGAATTAGTACCGGCAATTGTGACATCAGATATACCTCAAAATTCAGGTGGTGATGATTCATTTGGTAATTCAATTGAACAATATAAATTCTTAACGGTCGAAATACCTTCAGGTACTGTTAGTGGTAACGCATGGTATACTTGGTTAATACCTGATGAATCAATAGGTGGGCCAGGTACGGCTAACAGAGCAAGAGAAATTGAAGTTTCCTATGGTTCGGGTGCACAAGGATTATCGAGTAAGGTTATGACTACGGCATACTTTAACTATACGGTTGTTAACCCAACAGGATATTTAAATGGTACATATAGAGTTTACACTACTTATGGTTCGGAAGACTTTAGATTGGATAATACGACAACAACCATATTCTTTAAGGGTGGTTTGGTATCGTGATAACTATTTATGATTAAACATATAACTAATGAGTTTTACCTATAAAAATCCAATTTCATCCACACAGATAACTGCAACTGATTCAGTCGGCAGAGAGAAGGTATTTGGTACGAACTTCAGTGTCCTTCAAACAGGTGGGTACATGGAGGTTTATAATCTTTCTGACCTTAACTTTACAATACCTGATGGTGATACTGGTCAAATTGAATTTACGGGTAATACTATTCCTGTTAACTATTCTAAGAGGACTTTACCATTCTTACCTGATAACTTAACTCTTAATTCTGATAATATTTCATCGGGACGTAGAAGATTAGGTATGTTAGTTTATGTACATGAAACACAACTAACTTATCAGTATACAATTTCTAATTTTGAAACTTTATGGGATAACGCCTCAGGTTCAACTACTGAATCTGATTATACAACAACTGTAAGTACCAGTACTGATGGGGGTACAAATTTTATTGATGCGTGGTTAGATTCTTCAGTTGAAGGTCAGGGTGGTGTTACACGAGAAAATGCACGTTGGAAAATTTTCTACGGTACGGATTGGGAAATAACTGGTGGTACTTACAACTCAGGAACAGGTACTTTATCATTAGATAACAATACGGGTGGTACAATCAACGTCACAGGTTTCACGACAGGTGGTGGTGATACGGCTATTTCAGGTATCACATACGACAACAACTTCGGGTTATCATTGGAAAGTACGGACGGTTCTTCAGGGACGGTCCTTTTACCTTTTATTACGGGTGGTTCTTACAATTCAGGCGCAGTAACATTAAATATCAATGGTGGTATTGAATCAGATATTCAAATTACAGGATTTGACTCTGACGATACATACTTAACAGGTGCAACTTATACCCCAACAACGTTGACGTTGGGTATGAATGATGGTACTGAGTTTAATGTAGGTGGTTTTGCACCTGAAATAACTGGTGGTACATTGAGTAATGGTACCTTATCACTGTTAGATAACACTAATGGTTCTGTAGAAATTACTGGTTTTACGACTTCAGGTAATCTATACAGTGCTGATGGTCAATTAGAGAGTAATAGAGTTGTTGACCAAAACTCAAATAGTTTAACGTTTAGTGGTGGTTCAGTATCGATGGGTACTGAGACAACATCACCGGTATGTGCGTTATTAGAATTAGCTAGTACAAATCAAGGTCTTCTGATACCAAGGATGACTCAAGTACAACGATTAGCTATAAACACACCCTTACCAGGACTTTTATTATATTGTACAGATACTGATTCAAATGGAGAAGAAGGTATGTATATGTATAAGTCTCAAGGTTGGGTAAACGTGTTATAGGCCTTTTAAAAGGATTAATAAATAAAACAAAAACAAAAAAGAAAAATGGCTACAAATGGTTTAAATTCTTCTTCTACGGGATTGAAATTCACAACTAACGAAATTACTCGCGAAATCATTGACAACAGTGGTAGACACGGGTTTGGTACACTATCGCCAGCTACGTTAGTACACATCTCTGGAAGTACAACACCGGTTAGAATTGAAGGTCTTGCATCAGGAACAGATGTAAGAGTTTTAGCTTCTGACGTAGACGGTGTAATGTCTTACCGTGATGACGTATTAGTATCAGGTGCAATTGCACAAAATACGATAACGTTATCTGATATTGACGGTACAAACACATCTTTAACTGTGCAAGCAGTAACGGGTGTAACTTATGGTGGTTCTTGGGATGTTGCTTTGGCAGGTTCAGGAACTATTGGTGCAAGTCCTGTTGAATTACCCTTCATTACGTCGGGTTCTTATACTGCAGGAACAATCACATTATCGGTAAATGGTTCTGACGAATCAGATATCACAATTACAGGAATCGATGGTACGGATACTTTCGTAACAAGTGGTTCTTATACTCAAGCAACAGGTATTATTGAGGTAACTAGAAATGACGGACAATCTGTTCAGTTAACTGGTTCAATTGACCTAATTGAGTCAGGTGCAATTGCGGATAACGTAATTACATTAACTGATAACAAGGGTAATGATAACACATTGACAGTAAACGCAATTGATGATTTATCTTACGATAGTTCATTCGGTTTAACAGTTGGAGGTACAGGTACAATCTCAAGTTCATTTGAATTACCTTTCATTACAGGTGGTACATTGGATATCCCTACAGGACAGTTGTCCTTAGTTATGAATGGTGGTTTGGAATCGGATATCACGATTAGTGGTTTTGCGACTTCAGCTTCTGATACTTTTGTAACAGGTGCTACATTCTCAAGTGGTACTGCAACATTAACAAGAAATGATGGTAACACTGTTGACATTGCGGGTATATGGACAAATATTCCAAATAGTGCACTTGTTAATCAAGGATTTACTCTTGGTTCAACAGTTATTGAATTGGGTGATGTTGTTGGTACAGTAGCGGGTCTTACGTCTGTTACATCAACAACCTTTGTTGGTGAGTTAACAGGTAACGCTGATACTGCTACTGCTTTAGCTTCAGGACAAAACTTCTCTATCTCAGGTGATATCACTGCTTCAGCAGTTTCGTTTGATGGTACAGGTGCAGTTGCGTTATCTGCAACAATTGATAATGGTGCAGTAACTAACGCTAAATTAGCGAACGACAGTGTAACTGTTGGTACGACTGAAATTGACTTAGGTACTTCATCAACTACATTGGCTGGATTAACATCTGTAACTTCTACTGCTTTTAGTGGTAACTTAACAGGTAATGTTACGGGTAATGCTAGTGGTACGGCTGGTTCATTAGCATCGGCACAAAACTTCTCTATCTCAGGTGATATCACTGCTTCAGCAGTTTCGTTTGATGGTACAGGTGCAGTTGCGTTATCTGCAACAATTGATAATGACGCGGTTGTTACTGATAAAATCCTTAATGGTAATGTAACTAACGCTAAATTAGCGAACTCATCATTCACTACAAGTGCTGATGGAGCTGGTTCGTCTAATAATAGTACTGCTCTTGGTGGTACATTATCATTTACATCGGCTGATAATTCGGCAGAAATAGTTGCTGATGGTGCTGGCGTAATAGACTTCTCTGTAAATGCGGGAAATATATCTTTATTTAATATTTCAGGTGATACAGGTTCAGTTACTCCAAATGGTAGTTCAACAATCACATGGATTGGTGGAACAGGTATTGGTACTTCAGTTTCAGGTGATGATTTAACAATTGCTATTGATTCTACAGTAGTAACATTAAACGGTTCACAAACATTAACAAACAAGACAATCAACGGTTCACAATTAGTTGATTCTTCTGTAACTAACGATAAGTTAGCTAACTCTTCACTCACATTGGCGGGTGATTCAGGTACACAAACATTAGAGTTAGGTGATACATCAACGTTATCAGGTGGTGACGGTATTGATACCGTTGCACAAGCAACAGATACCTTAGTTATTTCTGTGGATGATACATTTGTTGAGGTTGTTTCAAGAAAAGGAGCTAGTAACGGTTACGCATCACTTGATGCTAACGGTAGAGTACCTTCTTCACAGTTACCTTCTTCAGCATTTGAATACAAAGGTAATTGGAATGCGTCAACTAACACACCAACATTAGCTGATGGAACAGGTGATGCTGGTGATATGTATCGTGTTTCTGTTGCAGGTAATCAAGATTTAGGTAGTGGTACAATTGATTTTCAGGTTGGTGACTACCTTCTTTATAATGGTGCTGAATGGGACAAGATTGATAATACTGACTCAGTAAGTTCTGTAAACGGAGCTACAGGTGCAGTTGTCCTTGATAGTGATGATATTGCTGAAGGTTCAACTAACCTTTACGATAAAGTAGTTTCTTTATCTAACGGTACAGGTATAACAACTTCAGGTACGTATCCTAACTTTACAATTACTAACACTGATTTAGGTTCTACTCAGAACATCTTTAAAACGATAAGTTTACCTTCAGGTGTTGACCCAACAGCGGGTTCAAACACTGATACGTTAAACTTCACATCTTCAGATTCATCTGTAACCATCAATGGTACAGGTTCAAATACTGTGGATATTGTAGTTGGTGCGTCAGTTAACACTAACATCTTTAATAGTGATGGAACATTAGGTGGTAATAGAACAGTTACACAAAATAGTAATACGTTAGCATTTACTGGTGGTGACTTCACAGTTAATGGGACTACATTAGTAGTTGATGAGAGTGCATCTGCAGTCGCAATCGGAGCTTCGGCACCAGCAGCAAGTGCAGTTCTTGAAGTGTCGTCAACAACAAAAGGTTTCTTATTCCCAAGGATGACAGAAACACAGAGAGACGCAATCGGAAGTCCGGCAACAGGTTTGTTGGTGTACCAAACCGATGGAGACGAGGGTGTCTACATTTATAAATCGTTTGGATGGGTACAAGTAATATAATTTACTCTGTAAATTATTATACAAGTATTTATCTTTAGATAATACAGGGAGGGGGGTTAAACCTCTCCCGAAGCCTTAAATAAAAAAAGAGAGTTAAACATGGCAACAAAAAACGGAGTTTTCTATAGTAATATATCAGGTATTAATCTGAGAACAAATACAACAACGCGTCTTAGCATAGCTAATAACGGGTCAATACAATTTAACGAAGAATATTCTTTCCCAACATCTGATGGGTCAGCGAATACTGTATTATTAACTAACGGTTCAGGTTCACTCTCGTTTTCAACAATACCAAATACTTCGTTAGATAACTCATCAGTAACAATTACTGCAGGTACTTTATTAGACGGTGGGGGTTCAGTATCATTAGGTGATACTGTGACGTTAAATGTTGACTTGTCTGAATTAACAACATCGACATCGAATACTGATGGTGATTTCTTTGCTGTTATTGACTCTTCAAATGTTCAGAGAAAAATAACTAAAGGTAATATCAATATAAGTGGGTTTAATAATGATGCGGGATACACAACAAATAGTGGTTCTGTAACGTCAGTTGCTATTTCAGGTTCAGACGGTATTGATGTTGATTCAGGCTCACCAATTACTTCTTCAGGTACGATAGCATTAGGTTTATCAAATGTACCTAATAGTTCATTATCAAACTCATCTATAACTATTAATGGTACATCAGTATCTTTAGGTGGTTCAATTAATGTTGGGGACATAACAGGTGTGAGTGCTGGAAATGGTTTAACTGGTGGTGGTACATCAGGTGATGTTACCCTTAATGTTGATTATACGGGTGTTGATAATATTATTTTATCTGCAACTGATGCAAGTTCACAATCAATCGGACTTAGTTCACATATATTATTTAGTGATGGTTCACAGTTGGTTAATTTTGGATTAGTTTCTGATTTACCATTCAGTAATAATCAGGGTGATATTACCTCAGTAGATGCAGGAAACGGTTTAACTGGTGGGGGTACTTCAGGAGCAGTTACACTTAATGTTGGTGCAGGTTCACTTATTGATGTAGCTGCAGATACAATATCTGTTGACCTTTCAGAATTAGCGACATCAGTATCTGATGGTGATGGTGATTTCTTCGCGGTAATAGATTCTTCAAATGTACAAAGAAAACTTACTAAAGCTAATATTAAATTAAGTGGATTTAATAACGATGCTGGATTCACAACAAATGATGGTACAGTTACATCTGTGGCAATTTCGGGTACAGATGGTATCGATGTTGATTCAGGTTCGCCAATTACAACAAATGGAACAATAACATTAGGATTATCAAACGTACCTAATAGTTCATTAACTAATTCTTCTATTGATATTGCGGGAAGTGATATTTCATTAGGTGGTCAAATAACTGGTGATGATATTATTTCTGATGTTAGTGCCGGTCAAATTACTAACTCACAACTCCTTAATAGTAGTATTACTATTAATGGTAGTTCCATATCATTAGGTGGTACTGTGACAGTTGGTGACATTACTAATATAACCGCAGGTACAGGTTTATCAGGTGGTGGAGCGTCTGGTTCAGTGACGGTCTCTTTAGATTATACAGGAACCGATAATTTCATTGATTCTGCGACTAATTTAGAAGGTACAGGTATTGGATTAAGTGATACTATAGTTTACCATGATGCTGGTGATAATAATGTTAAGAAAGGTTTAGTTTCCGATTTACCATATACAAATACGTCGGGTACAGTTACTTCTGTGGCTATTTCAGGTTCAGACGGTATTGATGTTGATTCAGGCTCACCAATCACAAGTTCAGGTACAATTGCCTTAGGATTATCCAACGTACCTAATAGTTCACTGGCAAATTCAAGTATAACCATTAATGGTACTTCAACATCATTAGGGGGTTCTATAACCGTTGGTGATATTACTAATGTAACTGCGGGTACAGGTTTATCGGGTGGGGGGACATCTGGTTCGATTACTGTGGATGTTGATTACTTAGGTACTGATAATATTATTCTTGCTGCGGGTGCATATCCAAATGATATTGAGGATACTGATTATATACTTGTCAGTGATTCTGACAATAATGCTAAAAAAGCATTAATAGCCGCATTACCATATACTAATAGTCAGGGTACAGTTACTTCTGTGGCTATTTCAGGTTCAGACGGTATCGATGTTGATTCAGGTTCGCCAATCACAACAAATGGTACGATTGCATTAGGATTATCCAATGTACCTAATAGTTCGTTAGCGAACTCATCTATCACTGTTACTGGTGGTAACGGATTAACAGGTGGCGGTTCAGCTTCTTTGGGTGGTTCAGTATCCTTAAATGTAGGTGCTGGTACTCTTATTGATGTTGATGGTAGTAATGTTAATGTTGACTTATCTGAATTAACGACATCGACATCCAATGGAGACGGTGATTTCTTTGTGGTTGTAGATTCCTCAAATAATCAGAAGAAACTTACTAAGGGTAATATTAGTAATAGTGGATTTAGTAACGACGCGGGATATATAACTTCTGCGGGTAATACTAACATTTATTCTACAGATGGTGTATTATCTTCACTTCGTACTATAACTCAGGGTAGTAATAATCTTGATTTTGCGTCAAGTGCAAATGAAAGTCTAAGCATATTTAAATCTATTTCGACACCGTTAAATGTACCTAGAGTATTTATCGAGGCAGATGATGTGTATAGTGATGTGTTATCACTATTAAGTTCGGCTCCAACAGTTGCAATAGCTACGGGATATGATTCAAATCAGGCACCTGTATTTAGAGTGGATGGTCAAGGTAACTTAACTGCCACGTCAAAGGCCTTTGATATTCCTCATCCAAATAATGAGAAGAAAGAACAGGGAATGAGACTGAAGCATGGTAACTTGGAGGGACCAGAACACGGTGTTTACATTAGAGGTAGACAACTTAATGATAAGGAGATTGAATTACCTGAATATTGGTTAGATTTAGTAGACCCCGATACAATTACTGTTCAATTAACATCTATAGGTTCACATCAAAATTTATATGTTAAAAAAATTGAGAACAACGTAGTTCATATTGGTAACGGTAACTTATTTAGTAATAAAATTGATTGTTATTACTTTATACAAGCAGAAAGAAAAGATATTGATAAGATTGAAGTGGAGTATATTACAAAATAGAAACCATACAAAAATATAAAAAATAAAAAGAGAGGGTTAAGAAATTAATCCTCTTTTTCGTTTTCTAAGTTTTCGTATAATGATATTAGGTTAAGGGAATTTTCATAATTTTCCTTTAGTACTTCTAACTCTTTAGTATTAACATTAGAATTTAATGCTTTTTCTAAATTGTCTTCAGATTCTTTAACCAAACCTTTTATTGTTTTTAATAGTTTCATATTCATAAATATCACTTTATTATGAATATTCTTTGTTTATTGTTTAATAAAAGAAAAAAATTATGGCAAGAAGAGCACAAAAGATTTTCATACAAGTGGCGTCATATCGAGACCCTGAGTTAGTTAACACAATTGAAGATATGATAATGAATGCGAAAAGACCACAAAACTTAGTATTTGGTATTTGTAGACAATATCATTCTGAAGATGGATTTGACAATTTAGATAAATATAGAGATGACGAACGTTTTCGTATTTTAGACATCCCTTATGAGGACTCTAAAGGTGCATGTTGGGCAAGACACTCGATTCAACAATTATATGGGGGAGAGATGTACACTTTACAGATTGACTCACATATGAGATTTGCAAAAGATTGGGATGTCGAGATGATTAAAATGGTAAAACAACTTCAAGGTATGGGGATACCAAAACCATTATTGACAGGATATGTTTCATCATTTGACCCTGATAACGACCCAGGTGCTAGAGTACAAGAGCCATGGAGAATGGCATTTGACCGATTTATTCCTGAAGGTGCGGTATTCTTTTTACCTGAGACAATTCCAAATTGGAGAGAGTTAGACACACCAGTACCCGCAAGATTCTACTCGGCTCACTTCTGTTTCACATTAGGTGAGTTCAGTGAAGAGGTACAACACAATCCTGAGTATTACTTCCACGGTGAGGAGATTTCAATAGCTGCAAGAGCATTCACATGGGGTTATGATATGTTCCACCCACATAAAGTCTTAATTTGGCATGAATATACTCGTAAGGGTAGAACTAAGCAATGGGATGATGACAAAGAATGGGGTAACAAAAACAGTCATTCTCACTTAACTAATAGAAAGCTATTTGGTATGGATGGTGAATCTCAAGAAGGTCATGATGGTAAGTATGGTTTTGG
>PDMW01000747.1_pt1 | contig 13157 bp, 22 predicted proteins | sample 1515511 | NCBI WGS metagenome assembly PDMW01 (sample SAMN07343023, study PRJNA328102) | Marine metagenome, whole genome shotgun sequencing project. | biome: marine; feature: bay; material: water; isolation source: viruses from water sample < 0.22 micron filtered, nuclease treated, low... ... | reverse complement strand
TTAATAAAGTAATTTTAATAGGTAACATAGGTAGTGAACCAGTCGCACGCACCTTTAGTAATAATAACCGACATATGAGCTTTTCATTGGCAACTAATGAACGCTGGAAAAGCAAGACTGGTGAAAAGCAAGAAAAGACTAGCTGGCACAAAATTAGTATATTTAATGAGAACTTAATTAAGCTTATTGAGAATTATGCAGGTATGGGTTCTAAGATTTATATTGAAGGCAAACTAAGCACACGTAAGTATTCGACAGACAGTGGTGATAAATACGTAACTGAGGTTGTCTTGGAGCGCTACAATGGTGAGATTAAATTACTGGGTGCAACTAACAGTGGAACTGGACTAACAACGCTGCCCGACAAGCCAGTGACAAGTGATTATCCATTAGACGATGACATTCCGTTTTAGTCATGGGCGAGTACACACTACAGATTATTAATGAGGACACGCGCAACAAAGCACGTGACCTTGTTAATCGTAGTCCAACCAATACATATATAACTTTCAAGCGCAACAAAGCAGATACAAGAAGCACACAGCAAAATAAAATGATGTGGGCATTACTACACATAATATCAGAACAAATGAGCTGGAATGGTAATAGTTGGATAGTAGATTTAGAAGAAGAAGAAGGTGTTAGATATACAGCAGAAGCATGGAAAGTAATTTTTGCTAGTTCGATAGTGAAAGAGACAGTATGGATACCAGATTTACATGGTGGAATGCTCCCCCTTAACCCAGCTACAAGTAAAATGAATGTAGAGGAGTTCTCATTGTTAACCGAGTTAATAATTAGCCAAGCAACAAAATGGAAATTAGATATTGAGCATGTTACAGATGCTTAAGTTAGTTTTGCCATTCCCAGTATCGGTCAACTCGATGTATTCTAATCATGGACGCAGACGAATTAAGTCAAAGAGATACAGACTATGGCGTGCAAAGGCACTAGAAGCCATTACAGAGCAATATACAGGATTGCCGCTAGATTGTGACATTTGTTTGCAAATCGCGCTCAGCGTTCCCTGTAAACGTCGGAGAGACTTAGATAATCACGCTAAGGGGTTGCAGGACGTGTTGACAGGCACAATAATAGTTGACGATTGCTTAATACGTGAATTACAGATGAGCTGGTTGCCACAATCAAAGGGTGGCTACGCAGAGCTAACGATTACAAAATATAAAATAGGAGATAGAAAATGAGTAGCTTACCTTGGTTCAGTTACTACGTAAAAGACTTTGGCTATGCAGTCGCGCATTTGACAGCTGAGGAGGAAGGTTATTATCACCGACTTCTTAGACTAACATGGACGACAACACAATGCAGCTTACCAGCAGACATTACATGGATAGCACGTAAATGCCTTTGCAGGTCAGACGCAGACATACAAATGTTAACATCAGTTTTAGATGAGTTCTTTCATATAAAGAACAAACGATATTATAACAAAAGACTACATGAGGAATGGGTAGAAGGTACTGCTAAGCATAAATCACGTGTTGAGGCTGGTAAACGTGGTGGACTAGCTAAGGCACTGAAAACAAACAAATCTAAGCCTAGCAATGCTAAAGCAAAAGCAAAGCATGGCTCTACCAATCACAATCACAATCACAATCACAATAACAGTAGTTATATTAATATAGATTTCAGACCAAATGAGCTTAACAAGAAAACTAAGACAGCTGCACTTGTGAGCAAGCATATGACTGCAGAGGAGTTAGAGTTACAGCTAGAGAAGTTTATAGCTTACCATACAGAGAAGCGAACTATATCGAATGACTTTAATAAGCAGTACAGAGCTTGGCTGCAAAATAATATACAATGGAAACTAGAAAAAGGAGATAATACCAATGTCAAATATAATACCAATACACTCAAAGAAATTAGCGACCAAAGACGTAATCGTAGGGGAGCGCTTCTTGAGCAGCTTAAGTCCACTGGTGGGTTGGCCTAGACGATTTAGCGCAGAGCAAGACAGGCAGACATCTAAACAGCATAGGAAAAACATCATAGAAGTCAGGGAGCATTACTTGAGCTTGTTGCAGCCTAGTGAACCAACATATATATTAGGCAAGATAGAAATATTAGAAAGTCGCTATTATCAACGTGATACAAATCCGACAGTCCAAGATGAAATTGATAAAGAATGGATTGAGGACTTATCAGAATACCCAGCAGACTTAATTGAACTAGCTTGCAACAACTGGAGGCGCAGCAACAACAACTATGCACCACGCTCAACTGGCGTCTTGATGGAAAGCGTCAAGTCAGAATATGTTAGGCGCGTTGTCATGTATCGCAAAGCAAAAACAGTGTTAGAGATTATAGATGTTGATTAATAAGATATATGACGAAGTTAGACGCTGCCCTTGGTGGACGATTAGCCAAGTTGCCTTTGCACTAAACACAACACCAGCAAGTGTTACAGGCACATGCAGCGCAGCAGGTACTACATTTAACAAAATTAAGACAGCTGAAATACAAAGGTTAAAAGACTATGAGGTTAACAGTAAAGCATTACGCGGCATAATTAAGTTAACATAATGGACAAAAAGTACTTGTAATAACTGTAATAATCATTATGTAGAGTATATCAGAGGCAATTAAGCCACCTAAAACAAGGAACTAAAATGAGTAAGAAAATTATAAAATTAAATGAATATCAACTTCATACAGTAAGCAATTTTGATGGTGAAACGTTAAGGCATATAAATAGTTTTATGCCTAGTAACTGGCTTGACACTGCAGGTTTAAAGTTAACCGATATAAATCGTGAAACCCGCGCAATTATTAAACGTAAAATAGAAAACTAATTTAACAGGGGGCGTAAGCCCCCACACAAACGGCAATTAAGCCACCTAAAAAAAGGAAATAAAATGACTATAGTAAAAGAAACAAAATTAAGTAGTTTAAACAGTGATGATTTACAAAATATTGTAGAACATAATATAGCAAATGAGAAAATAGCAGATTTAGTTGAAGATACTGTTAAGCGTGTATGTGGTAGTGTAATACACATGAGAATTGGCATGGTATGTAATCTTACCATGAGACACCCCGCTGGTGAGCTATGGTATCCGCTAGACAGTGATAAGCGCGAGGAACACATTGAGAACTCAACAACAGAATTGTCTCAAGAATATGTTAATAATACTATTAGTAATATTGACACAGCAATATTGCAGTTAGAATTATTGAAGCAATCAATCGTTGTCACTGAACAAATTCATAAGTCTGCCATTAAAAACGCGGACAAAGAATAATAAGGCAATTAAGCCACCAAGAAAGGAAATAAGATGAGACAGCAAAAACGAGTATGGCAAAAGCTAATTATTAAAGCATATGAACTGTATTTAGAGTGTGATGCATTAGACTTTACTAGCGCACTGGAGCAAGCACAAGAAGCATTAGTGTGTGGTGATGACCCGCTAACAGATGCATTTGCAATAACAAGCATGGCTGCAGGTAAGCTACATGACACAAAATTACGTAGACCTAACGCATGGCAGATTGCACAAGAGTTGCCAGAACGCATGGACGACTTAATACACATTGCACTTAGCTATGATAAAAAGACTGAGGAGTTTGCATAATGTTGACGTTAAAAAAGGTGAATAATAAAATAGCAACATTAGCTAATAATTGGGAGTTGCGTGGTGGTGAGGGTTATGGTTATTTCTATTGGCATAACAGCAATGCAGTATGCATGTTGACACAAACTAAACCAGTTATGGTTTACAGATTAAATGAATTGACACTTGAGCAATGGGTTGATGAGTTTTGGGATAGGTATAACACAGATGCATAAACGACTTTACAAACACAGGCTCAAGGCATTATGGTTAATAGTATCCGTAATGCTTTATTACACAATTTAAGGAGCGACACTATGGAACCAGTAGAGTTTAAAGCTAAAATGAATGATGTAGGATATAACTTTGCACAATTTGCGAGGCTATGTGGCGTCAACAGAAGTACGATTATAAGATATTGCCAAGGTGCTTACACGCCTATCCCGACAGTATATTGCAACATATTAAACTGGCTTGAGGACGGACAGCTTAAGGTAAGCAAGCCAAAGAAAGAAGCTAAGACAGCAGCTAATAAAAAGGCAAAGCCTAAGAGTAAAGACACACTAGATGACTAAAGAGGTACGCAGATACATCGATTGCGTAGAGATATCAAAAGGCGATGCAGTGGTTATGTTAAACGATGGCAGTTATTTATCTGGTTGTTTTTCGGTAGCTGCTGCAACTACGTCTGGTGATAGAACATATGTAACGATAAGTGCATACATAACTAATGAAGATACATTGTTAGATGAGCTACTATATCCTAATAAAAAGTAATGCCTAAGAAACGCACATGGACAGCTAGTAAGCACGAGCTTGCAGTTGAGTTGTGGGCTACAGACTTACAGACAATACATATAGCTGAGAGATTAGGAGTGACTTACGCAAGCTTGCAATTACATGCACATCGCAACAGAACTAATGGACTACCCAGACGCACTAAGAAAAAGCAAGTAACACGCAAAAAGGCAATACAGCGAAATCGATACAAACGCTATGCCGATATAAAACAAATCAACGCAGCAGTAAAATTATGGGAAGCACAGTGCTACATTAAAGATATCTATAGGTCATTAAATATGTCAGAAAAGACATTTGCCAAGATGAGAGAATATGCACCAGATAGATTTAAGCAAAGAGATAAGCAGCGTAGAATTAAAAGAGATGACTATAGGGTTACCGAAGGGAAGTTTGCTAAGGTTGGTGAAGGTTACAGGCTTAAACATGTCACTGGTTACTTGCATATGTCAGGCAAGACGATTACACAGCAGAAGGTATACAGCTGGAGAGGCACATATACTCAGGCGCTTAATATGATAGATGATTGCAAGTTTGATGTAGTTATAATAAAAGAATGAAAGATATACTATGAAAGCTATAGGTAGAAAGTATGATAGTGACAAAGCTAGATTTGACCTATTGCCACCACATACAATGCTTGAGATAAGTCATGTATTACGTATTGGAGCGAGAAAATATGACGACAACAACTGGCTATATGTTGAAGGTTATAAAAAACGCTACATGGCAGCTGCATTAAGGCATTTGAATGCACATGCTAGGGGCGAAAGATATGACGAGGAGACAGGTTATAGCCATATCAGCGCAGCTATTACGTCGCTGATGTTTATAAATGAGAGAGCAATAATTGATGACAAAGCCAAAACCGAAAAACCAACCAAAGCGTAGTGGTAGACCTTATAAGGTTATAGATTACAAAGTGTTGTCTAACTTATGTGGTTTGCAAAGCACTGGCGAAGAATGTGCGTCAATATTAGGTATGGATTATGATACGTTAAACAATGGATTAAAGCGTGAATTGGGCTACGGATTTACGGAGTATTTTAGGCTTAATCGAGCTGAGGGTTTAGTGAACCTGCGTAGAAAGCAATACAAGGTGGCGATGGAAGGCAACCCAGTGCTACTTAAGTGGTTAGGTCGTAACTGGTTGGGTCAAAATGATGGCGCACAAGAAGTACAAGCAGAGGTCAAGCTAACAGGATTTAGGGTTGTCAGTCAGGACAATGAGACAGACTTAAGTGAATGATATTAGAAACGTCAGCATCAGTACCACAGAAAGCATTTATAGAAAGTAACAGCCCGTTCGTTTGTATGGTTGCTGGCTTTGGTGCAGGTAAAACACATGGCCTTATGCTTAGATGTTTGCGTATGCTTATCACTGATGGATTAGACCAAGCTTTTTACATGCCAACATACCAATTAATTAGGGATATTTGCTACCCTCGGTGGCGCGAATTGCTCAGCAGTTGCAACATACCTTACAGGTTAAATGCACAAGGTAACTACATTGAAGTGCTAGGTAAAAGAATTATATTTAGGACATTAGATAGACCAGAGCGCATAGTGGGATACGAATGTAGCCATTCCTACGTAGATGAGTTGGACACTTTGCCAAAGTTAAAGGCTGCGCGATGTTGGAACATGGTTGTGGCAAGAAATAGGCAGAAATTGCCAACAGGAATTAATACAGTTGCAGTAGGAACAACACCAGAGGGCTTTGGCTTTGTATACGAACGCTGGAAGAAGAACCCTAGTCCAAGCTATGAGCTAATAACTGCACCAACGTCGAGCAATGCAAAGAACCTGCCAGCTGATTACATAGATAGATTACGTGAGACTTATTCACCACAGCTGCTTGCAGCGTACCTAGAAGGACAGTTTGTTAACCTTAACTCAGGGACAGTTTACAACAGCTATGACAGAGCTGCATGTAGGTCGCATGAGGTTGTTACTGATAGGGAGCCATTGTTTATTGGTTGTGACTTCAACGTAACTAAGCAAGCAGCCACCATTTACGTGCTCAGGGGCAAGACATGGCACGCTGTTGATGAGCTGGTTGATATGTATGATACGCCAGACATGATTGATATTATTAAATCAAAGTACAACAACCATAAGATATACATGTATCCAGACGCATCAGGCAGAGGACGCAGCACTAACAACGCAAGCGTTAGTGACATAAGCTTACTGCAGCAAGCAGGGTTTGTTATACGTGCTAAGCCTAGCAATCCGAGAGTGCGTGACAGAGTGATGGCAGCTAACAGAGCGTTTGACCAAGGGTTTGTTAAGATTAATGATAGTGCTTGCCCAACAACAGCTGAGTGCTTAGAGCAGCAAGCATACAAGAATGGCGAACCCGATAAGACCAGTGGCACAGACCATCAGAACGATGCAACAACATATCCAATAGCATATGAGTTCCCGATAGTTAGACCAGTGGCTAAAGTAGACTTTACTTTCACTAATTAAGGAATTGTGCTAAACAAATGAAAAAGAGGTTCCATTATGCCAGTTGATACAACCAACCCAGATTATGATTTATATAAAGATGTGTGGATTAAGACACGTGATGCAGTAAGAGGCTCAGTTGCTGTTAAGGATAAGAAAGCGCAATACTTGCCAGTCCCAGATGCTGAGACTAATGCAAGAGGCATAGATAGCGTAAGGTATAGACAATATCTTAACAGAGCAGTCTTTACTAACTTTACTGGTAGAACAAAGAACGCATTAGTTGGTGCAGCGTTTAGGAAAGAGCCTATAATAGAGCTGCCAGATGGACTTGATTACCTCATAGAAGATGCAACAGGTGATGGTTTATCGTTAGAGCAGCTGTCAAAGGACGAGCTGAGTAACTTACTGGAGACTGGCAGAACTATGTTGCTAGTTGATTACCCGACAGCTGATGAGGGTTTATCGCAAGAGGAGGTCAGCATATTAGACCTGCGTGCATCTATTGTGCCTTACACAGCTGAGGCAGTCATAAACTGGAAAACATCTGTAATAGCTGGTCGTACAATGTTGACGTTAGTAGTTATGAGTGAACCCTACTTAGAGAACAGCGATGAGTTTAACCACGAAAGCAAAACACAATATCGTGTGCTAAGATTAGATGACCAAGGTTATAGCCAACAGTTGTATCGTGACAATGAACCTTACACCGAGATGGTTTACCCACGCAAAGCTGATGGCAGCACATTTGACTATATACCAGTTGTCTTTGTTGGCAGCCAAAACAATGACGCTACAGTTGATGACGCACCTTTATCAGACATAGCAGACGTTAACATGGCACATTATCGCAACTCAGCAGACTATGAGGAGAGCTGCTTTATTACAGGTCAACCAACGCTATTTATTACGCATAGCCTAACGCAAGAGCAGTGGAAAGAGTATAACCCAGAGGGCATAAAGATTGGTAGTCGCGCTGGACATGTATTAGGTGAGACTGGCAGTGCTAATCTACTTCAAGCAAACCCTAACAATCTTGTCATGGAAGCTATGAACGCTAAAGAGCAGCAAATGGTAGCTATTGGAGCGCGTATAATCACTGATAGAGGCAACAATGAGACAGCTGAAGGTGCTAGAATACGCTTTGCATCAGAGAATAGCGTACTAGGTGACATTGTTGGTAACTTATCAGCAGCTATCAAGACGTGTATCTATTGGTGTGGCGAATATATGGGTGTTGATACAGATGATTGCGTATTTAAAATTAATCGTGAGTTCTATGACAAGACAGTTGACCCACAAACAATCATGAGCTTAGTGACATTACTAGATAGACAGATAGTTAGCAGCCAAGATATATTTGATAGACTTAAATCAGGTGGCTTAATTGATGCAGACAGAACATTAGATGATGTGCGTGATGAGCTAGGCGACTTGTCACCACTGGAGTAACAACATGGCTAAGCAAATAGATAAGTCTAAAATGAAGTGTAATACACCTAAGCGCACGCCAAACCACGCAACCAAATCACACGTCGTTAAGGCATGTGAAGGTGGTAAGGAAAAGATTATACGCTTTGGACAGCAAGGCGTTAAGGGTTCACCAGCTAGAAAGGGTGAAAGCAAAGCATCTAAGGCACGTAGAGCAAGCTTTAAGGCAAGACACGCTAAGAACATAGCTAAAGGTAAAATGAGCGCAGCATACTGGTCAGCGAAGGTTAAATGGTGAGGAACTATGCCCTATAAAAACAAAAGTAAGACAGCTGGCAAAGCTAAAGTTAAGCCAAGCAAGACTAAAGCAAAGCCAAGGCAATACAAAAAGAAATAGCTTATGAGCGTCAATGATACGCTAGAAAGTGCATTTATAAGGCATCAGATATTCGTGCAACGATACGCAAAAGGTCGTGAGCGTGAGGCTGAGGCTTACATAAGGAGACTTATACGAGGCATCAGCAGTGAGCTAGGTCGTGGTGACAACACAGTATACACACAAGCACGATTATCAGCACAGCTAACAGACATGCAGAACTACATGACACGTCTGTCAGATGACTATCAGGCTAAGTTATATAGCGAGATAATAGACTTTGCTAACTATGAGGCAGAGTTTAACACTGAGCTGCTAAGACAGAACGTTGGTAACTATGCCAACTTTACTTTGCCCAGTTCCCAGCTGTTAGAAGCTGCTATGTTTACTGATGTAATGCAGCTAGAGCCGAACAAGGGTTATACAATAGCTAATGCACTTAGGAACTTTGACACTAAAAAACAGACACAGATAATCCAGCAGATACGTGACGGCATTATAAAAGGGAGCACAACAAGTAATATAACCAAAGCAATCGTCGCAATAGGTATGACGCAGCGCAGACAAGCAGCTACATTAGCTAGGACTATAATCAATCGCGTTAGTACAGTTGCTAGAACGACAACAATGCGTGAGAATAGTGATGTGATTAGCCACTACAAATGGGTTGCTACACTGGACAGCTTCACCAGTCTTATTTGTATGGGATTAGATGGTAAGATATTTAAGGACTTAAAGAAGAACCCGAAGCCACCTGCACACTTTAACTGCAGAAGCACTATAAGTTATATAGTAAAGCCAGAATTTAACTTAGGAAAGGACGTTAAGGGCACTAGACCGAGCGTAGGAGCCGATAACAAGGCTAAGCTGGTTAGTGACGACACAAATTATGCAAAGTGGCTCAGGACGCAGCCTAAAGCATTCCAAGACGAAGTGTTAGGCAAAGGCAAAGCTAGTATATTTAGGTCAGGTAAGGTTAAACTAGATAAGTTTGTTGATGCAAATGGCAGACCATTAAGCTTAGCGCAGTTACGTGCATTAGAGCGCAGCATGGGTGGCACTGGAGGAGCTGGAGGCGTGCCGTTAGCGCAAGTGGTACAAGCAGCTGTTGTGACACCTAAAGCAACGCCTATAGAGAAAGCATTAAAAGAGATATTTGAGGAGACACAGATAGTATCACAGGTTAGTGGTTACACAGCTGAACAAATAAAGAAAGATATGTATAATGCGTTGTTGCCAAACCTATCAACATTGACTGCACAGGTTGTAGCTAAAGCACCTAAGTTAAAGAATTTAAGAATAAGTAAGAAAGAGGGCGGTAGTTATAGTTATCATCATCAAAGACTAAACCTAAAAGCTGGTACTGTTGTAAGTGGTAAGGAGGTTACGACACATGAGTATGGTCATTATATAGCAGATATGTTATCAAAAGCAGCAAAGACTAGAAGCAGAGCGAATATAGACCCGAATAGTGCTGGTGTTAGATTAAAAGTGTTTATGCCAAAGCATGCCAATAATGTAAGGCTAAACAATGACTACTTAGATATCTCATCTATGGACAAGCGTTTTACAGACGCATTTAAAAAGGATAGAAAGGCACTATGGAAAAATGCCACAGAAAAAGCAGCGTTTGGTAAGGCGTGGCAAGATATGACATGGAAAGAAGTACAGGGTAAACGCGCTGGCTACAGAGCACTACAAAGGCGTGACGAATACAAAAGCTTTGGCTGGAGTAGTGTTGAAGATATATTAGATGCAATGAGCTTAGGACAGTTTAGGACACGATTACGCACATTTAGCGGTCATGGTGTTTCATACTATAGGGAAAAAGGCATGAAAGAGGCTGAAACATGGGCGCAACTGTTTACATTGCACAAGAATAACAATGCTGCCTCAAGGAAAGCACGTGAACTATTCCCTAACTTATTTAAGGCATTTGAGGATATACTAGAGGACTATCTTAAATATTATTAACAAGGAGACAAAATGGCAATTATAAAAACAACATACGACGAAGCAGTCATATTGCACAAAAACAAATTTGGCTATGAGCCAGTCATATATGGTGAATTTTGGTCGGAGCCACAAGAATGGTTTATAGAGCAGTTTTTAGATGCAATTGACAGCAATATACCTTATGTAGAAACAGACCCAAGTAAAATTGGACTTAAATACTAATCGTGGCAGAGCCACATAATGCTAACAAACTGGAGGTTACAGCATGACTAATGAACTATTTGAAGGAATTGAGCTAGAGGACGATGTAAAAAATGCTTTGTCGGAAAAGGTAAATCAGGCTATAAAGAGTAAGTTAGACGACGAAACAAAAGGACTTAAGTCCAAGGTAGATGAATTATTAGGCGAGAAGAAGCGAGCGCAGCAGGAGCGTGAGCAAGCTCAAGCCGAAGCAAAAGCCCAAGCCGAAAGTAAGGCAAAGGCAGAGAACGACTATAAGCAGTTGTTTGAGGCGCAAAAGGCAGAGGCCGATACATTGCGTGGGACGATTGAGAAAATGAACACTGATATAACGAGAAGTCGTATTAGTGGTGAAGCAGGTAAGATAGCTAGTGGACTAACTAAGGACACTGGCAGAGCAGAATTGCTACAGCAACAGATAAGTCAGAGACTTACTATTGTTGATGGTGAATTGAGGGTAACAGACCAGTCAGGTGCATTAACTGTATCGACACTGGAGGACTTAACAGGTTCTATAAAAACTAATTATCCCTTTTTAGTTGATGGTTCACAATCATCAGGTGGCAGCGCCACAAGAACGCAAGGTAGTGCTGAGCGTGGTAAAGAGATAAGTCGTAATGACTTCGATGGCATGTCACAAGGTCAAAGAGCGCATTATATCAAGTCAGGCGGCAAAATAACCAATGATTAATATACAAACAAAGGAGCCGACAAAATGGCAAATGTATTAACAAACTTGGCGGCTGATATATATAAGGCCGCAGACGTAGTAGGTAGAGAGCTAGTCGGCTTTATCCCTGCTTCAACAATAAACGCAGACGGCTCAGAGAGAGTTGCTAAAGGCGATACAGTACGTGCATCATTTACACGTGAAGCATCAGCTGTTGACGTAGCAGAGAGCATGACTATTCCAGAAGGAACAGACCAAACAGTTGATAGCAAAACACTATCAATCTCTAAGTCACGTGCAGTACAAATCCCTTACACTGGAGAAGATGTAAGACACCTCAATAATGGTATTGGCTTTGAGACTGTTTATGGAGACCAACTTGTACAAGCAATGAGAACATTGTCTAACGAGATTGAAGTAGACCTTGCAACAGAAGCTTATCAGAACGCTTCACGTGCTTTCGGTACAGCAGGAACTACTCCATTCGGTTCTAACTTTGGTGACGTAGCTGAAATACGTCAAATCTTAGTTGACAATGGTATGCCATCAAACGACGGACAGTGTTCACTTATAATGAACTCAGTTGCAGGTACAAACCTACGTCAGTTAGCTACACTACAAAGCGTATCAGACGCTGGTTCTAGTGATTTGCTAAGACAAGGTGTATTGTTAGACCTACAAGGGTTAGCAATGCGTGAGAGCGCACAAGTGCAGTCACACACCAAAGGTACTGGCACTAGCTATCTTGTAAACGACGCTAGCTCAGCTATTGGCGATACATCAATTGCTGCAGATGGTGGCTCAGGCACAATCCTTAAAGGTGACATCATTACAATCAATGGTGACAGCAATAAGTATTGCGTAAACACTGCTTTATCTGGTGGTTCATTTGTTATCGGCCAAACTGGACTACGTTCAGCTGCCGCAGACAATGCCGCTATAACAGTTGGTAACTCATACACAGCAAACATTGCAATGCACAGACGTGCGTTAGAGTTAGCTGTTAGAGCACCAGCTGTTCCAGAGGGTGGAGACACTGCAGATGATGCTATCTTGGTACAAGACCCGCATTCAGGCATGGTATTCGAAGTACGTATGTACAAAGGATATCGTAAGGCAATGATTGAAGTTGCTGTTGCTTGGGGTGTAAAAGCTTGGAAGCCAGACTTCATAGCAACACTACTCGGTTAGTCGAGACTGATGACAGGGGGCGGCATCTGCCGTCCCTTTACTCACACATAACATAGCGAGGTAAACAAAATGGCACTTAAAAAGAAACCCGCAAAGAAAATTGCCAAGCCCAAAGTGGCTAAAACAGTTAAAATGGTACGACCAGACGGCAAGACCGCAGACGTACATCCCACAGAAGTAGAAAACTATCGCTCAGGCGGTTACGAAAAGGCTTAAACAATGACACTAATTGTTGAAGATGGAAGTCGCGTTGCAGGTGCTAATACATATGTTAGCTTAGCAGAGTTTAAAGCTTGGGCAGATGCAAGGTTAATCACATATAGTAGTGACAGTCATGTAAATGCCTATATCTTGCGTGCAATGGATTACATAGAAGATTTAAGCTTTATAGGCTTTAAGGAAACAGAAACACAATCATTACAGTGGCCTAGAGTTAATGTAGTTATTGATGGCTTTGGTTTAGATG
>PDMW01045214.1_pt1 | contig 13177 bp, 6 predicted proteins | sample 1515511 | NCBI WGS metagenome assembly PDMW01 (sample SAMN07343023, study PRJNA328102) | Marine metagenome, whole genome shotgun sequencing project. | biome: marine; feature: bay; material: water; isolation source: viruses from water sample < 0.22 micron filtered, nuclease treated, low... ... | reverse complement strand
GTGGTGGTTCAGGAGGTAGTGGTGCATCCGGCGCTGGTGGTGGCGCGGGTGGTTTAATACTTGAATTAAATAAAACTGTATCACCTGGCTCGTATTCTATCGTCGTGGGCGCCGGCGGGCTGTTTATCAACCCGGGCTTCGACCTTCAGGGTCCAGATGGAGGGGACACCAGCGCGTTTTCTCTAACCGCTGTCGGGGGTGGTGGCGGTGGATCCCGTGTTGATGGCGATGCCAATGGTCGTGATGGTGGTAGCGGTGGTGGCGAAGGCTCACAAGGTGTTACCACTTCGTATGGTTCGGGGACATCTGGACAGGGGAATAGAGGTGGCCTTAATGGGTTTTCTGGTGATGGAGGCGAACCGAATGCTTCCGGTGGTGGTGGTGGCGCTGGTGGTGTAAACTCCAACCGTGGTGTTGATAAGCATGGGTATGGTGGAGATGGTATTATACTTATACGTAAACTTTAGGAGAGACATATGGCATTTACTCTAAACAACGCAGACGGTGACATGATTTCTTTTCAAAACGGTTACGGTAATGAGTCGGAATGGGTTGGCACTACCTTTGAGGGTCAAGAGGTGGCTTCAATAACTAGGGCTCCCGAAATAGTAGTGGATCAATCTTGGGAACGTAGGCGTTCCAGAGAACAAGAGTTTTCTGTAACTCTTAATACACTAAACCCAATTTGGTACAACTCACTTAGTGAGGAACAAAAAACATTGATAAGTAACTGGCGTCAAGCTTGGTTAGATTATCCTACTGATGAAAATGCAACAGAACCTCAAAGACCTGATGGTATATTTTAAGGAAAATAAATGATTAGATTATTAAGTGGACCTGAGTTAGCAGATAAATGGCATAAGTTAAGGCCACTAATAGATCAAGCATTAGAACATGGAGGAGGAGCTGTGACATCTCACGGACTCTTCCTTCAATGCTTAGGCGCTGTGGGTCAATGTTGGATTAGAAATGAGGGTGAGGTATGTATTACTCGCTTTGAAGAGATAGAAGGTAAACGGCAACTATCCGTAATTGCCTGCACGTCACCTGGTTTGTTGGAATTCTTACCGGAGTGCATGAAGATATTTGAGGATTTCGCACGTTTCAATGATTGCAATAGAACTGTAGTCTATGGGCGCAAAGGTTGGGCTCGTGCCCTTAAAGAATATGGATATTATGAGACGTTTATAACTCTCATTAAGGAGGTTTAATATGGCTGAAACTACTACAACAACAGGGTTACCCGACTATGCTCAACCGCATGTTGAAAATGCTTTAACTAAAGCAACAAATCTTTACGAAGTTGGGGCTATGGATAATGTTGCAGGTCTAACACCTGAACAGCTTGACGCACTTGCAAAACAAAAGACACTTGGAGGCACTGGTGGTGTCTATGATCAAATTGCAGCAGACAGCTATGGTGCAACTGAAGCGTATCGTGATGCTGCCGCTGGTACTGGTTTGTTTGGGGCGGATGCTTTAGGTCAACAAATGACTGCTATGCAAGGTAGTATTGGTAATGCGGTTCAAGGATTAATGGGACAGCAACAGGGTCAATTCTCACGAGGTGGTAATCTTGGAGGTGCTAGGGCTCAGAGATCTATGGATTCTGCTGCCCTACAAGTGGGTGGTGATATGGCAGCTAATGAACTTGCCAATCGTCGCTCGTCTGCCCTAAGCGGAGCAGGTGGTGTGTTAGGTGCAGGGTCAAACCTTCAGGGTCAGTTTGGAGCAGGTGCTAACTTATTAGGTCAAGCGGGATCTGCTATCCAACAACAGAATCAAAACGAAGGCGATGCAGCATATCAAGGTGTTCAACGATTGTTTGGACTTTTAAATTCTCCTTCTTTAGGTAGTAAAAGTACTATGACAGGTGGAGGTAAATAATGAGACGTATCATTCAAAGGTATCAAGATGGTGGTGCGGTGGAATTTGGTCCGTATATGCCAGATCAACTTCCCTCAGACTTCCAACCAGGTTCACAGCAACAAGACACTGGCTCAATCGCAAGATCTGATGGTTATAACATTATGGATATGCAGGGGTTTGTGGATAACAATAGTGTTATGGATGGTATTAATCCTAATTTATATCCTTCAGTAGGTCCGTTAGGTGTTAATCCTATGGTGTCAACTGGTATTCCTAAAGGTGGCTATGCTAAGCAGGCTATAGCTGACTACCTAGCAGGTGAAACATTAGGTGGTCCCCTGTCTTACGTGGCTGGTGAATCTAATGTCCCTGATTATGGTGCACTCGCAGATGAGCTTGGAACAAGTGTCACTGATAGGTATAGACCAGCTGCTGCGGCTGCGGCTGCGGTAGGGGATAATAACACTGCCCATGAAGAAATGATGAACGCTAGTTCTGTAGGGAGTGGAACTGGAGCTGTAAGCAATGCATACGAAAATCTTGTAGATAATAATGATCCTAACCTTGTTTCAAGTTTTGGAGCGGGAGGAGGACCAGAAGATCATAGTGCATACATGTTAGATGCATATGGAAACTATTATGATAATGTTTTAAACAATGATAACTACTCTCCAGAAGAGGTAGCAGCCTTAAATCCATCCTATAACGCTGGTCTCGCAGAGGCTAATCAACCTGGTATGTTTGATTCTCCAGATAACAGCAGTGGTAGGAGCACACTGTCTGAAGCTGGAATCAGGAATGTAGGTGGCTCGTTTGCTCAAGATGGTGATAATTATGGGTTACCAATGGATTATATGGTTGTTAACTCAAGTGATGGATCCTCTCAAGTTTTTGGACCGGACAATACTGTTTTTGATTCAATAGTAGATGCCAGTGTGCACTCTGCAGCTAATGATTCTGGCTCAAGCGGAAGTGATTTCTTTTCCCCAGGTGCTATGTTTGCAGGTGGTGGTACTGATAATCAAGGTAACTTTGGTATCATTGGAGATATTGGAGGGAATCTTGCAGAATCTCTTGGCATTGTACCAGAAGGTTATGATTGGGGTGCAAATGAGTTAGATGGATTGGCGGGTCTTGGTCAAGCAGGGGTTACTCAAAGTGATACTGAAGCTAAAAAGGGTGGTATCTTAAGTGGTTTAAATCTTACAGGCCCAGTAGACCCCAACCTTACTCTGCACAGGGGTGGAAGATATGACACATCTCCTGGACACTCTACAGATAATGATAGCATAGCAAAAGATGAAGCTAGTCGTGGAGCATTTGGTAATCAAATTTGGAGCCCAGCATTAGGTAGGCATTTAAATCCTAGTCAAGTCGCAAATAGGAGAGCCAATGGTCTGCCTGTTAACAATGGTGGTTTTATAGGCCCACTTGTTAAGGGATATAACAATGGTGGTGTTTCCTTGGCTAAGTCAGGTCTTCGTGAAGAAGAAATACAAGAGCGTCAAAGGATGCAAGCGCGACTGCCTCAAGTGCAACAAAGTGCATTACCAGGGATAGGGTCTAAACTTGCTCTGGGAGCTATAGATAAAGGTATTGGATCTGCAGCATCTGCCCTAGCGGGTCAACAAGGTCTTGCAGGGACACTAGGAACTGCACTAGGCGGTACTGCTGGTGCCGCTGGTACAGGAATGATGGCAGCTCTTGGACCTATTGGCATTGGCCTTGGTCTAGGTAAATTGTTTGGTGTGTTCAACAAAGGTGGTAAGGTTACGTGTTCTTGTGGGAAACCTAACTGTAACTGTTCAAGTAAAATGAAATATTCCCCTTTAGGAGGAAGTTATGATTGATAAAACAGACCCAACTAATAGGGACACTGTACCTGCTATACTTACTCCTGGAGAGTATGTACTCAATAAGGAAGCCACTCAAATGTTTGGCCCTGTAGTAGAGCAAATGAATAACGCAGGCTTACAGCATCGTGCAATGAAGAACATGGGTGGTGGTATTCAAAACTACAATGATGGTGGTTATTCATTTATGAAACCAACTTCTAAGTTTAGGGGGGCTCTTAAAGACTTAGAAGCAGATAGTTACTCTACGTTGTTTGCTAATTCAGAGAAAAAAGAAACTCCCTGGAAAGGTGTAGATATTACTGGTATGTCTATAGCAGAGGTCTTAGCTCTTGTTAAACCTAACGGGGCATTCCATAAGTACAATAAAGATAACTTTGATAAAAATACCACAGCTGTAGGTAAGTATCAGTTTGTTGGTTCAACCCTTCGTGATCTTAAAAAGAGGGGGGTGTTTGAAAAATTGGGAATTGATGATGATACTCTGTTCAACGAGTCAACACAAGATGCACTTGCTGCATACCAAGCTGTTCATAGGATCAAGGATCGAACTGAAGGAACTATGTCATCTGCTAGGAAAGAGCTTCGTAACGAATGGGAAGGTTTTAAAAAGCTAGAAGATAACCAATTAAATGATATTATCAATGAGATTTCAGGAGAAGTGGGTGTAACTTTAGTAGGGACAACCCCACAAGTTCCAACCCAGACAGTATCCGTAGCCCCCATTACTTCCATCCCTCCTCAAATGAGAAACGATACAGTGGTATCTCCACGCCCTCAAATGAGACCTGAAGACCTACCTTATCAAATGATAGCTTCCCCTCAGGCAGAACCTTTAGCTATTGAACAGGCAGTGATGCAAGCTAGTGTACCTCAGGTTCAAGGAGTACCCCCATCACCTTCAAGCTTTGGTGAAGCTTTCAAAGACGCTCGTGCTGACATGGGAGCGGGAGGTATCTTTACCTTTCGCGGTAATGATTATACTACTAATTATGCTGAAGAAGAAGATAAAAGGATGACTGCTAACATGGGTGGTGCTGTTCATCTTAATGCGGGTGGCATGTCTATAGATCGGATGGCTAGACGTAAACTTCAAGAAGACGTTGACAACGCTTGGTTTAAACGTAATGAACGTGACGCTCTTACTAAGTTTGATCAAGCCAACCTCGCACTTAAAAAGATGCCTCAGAAGTTTGCTGCTCCATCTCCAATGCAAACAGACATTGATGCTTTACCTATGGCACTTCCAAGTGGAGGTTCTCAACAAGAACCAGGGATGCCTGATTTAAGTGGTCCTCGTCGGGTTCCACCTATGAGTCCCCCAATGCCAGCTGTTAACAGTGACGCATCATTACTCCAAGGTTCTTCCGACAGTGTTGATAGAGCATTTAAATTTAAACAACTAAAACATGGGGTTCCTAAACCAGGTCAAGGGTATGGGGTTGAAGCATTTGGTTCAGGTAATATATACACCAATGGTCAAAATGCCCCAGTAGTAAAAGACCCTCGTAAACTTGGGGGCTCTGAAGGTTATGGTCAAACAGGTGACGCTACTTCTCGTAGGGCTGCTCAGCAACAAAGGCTAATAGCTCTTCGTGAAAACCTAACACCAGGATCCCCCGAACACATTAAGGTATCTAATCTTATCACAGGTTCATTCACTCCATCTATGACTAGCTTAGATGAGTTAGTTGATTACAATATCCCAGCTTCTATGCAGGATGCTGGTAGGATGATGGCTAACAATGTACCTATGGGGGATGGTGTTCCTAAAACAGCTGCAAGCAGTATACCAAAACCTAGTATTAATTACTCTGGTATTTCTTTTGATGCTCTTGTAACACTTGCAAACGATGGTGATGCAAAGGCGCAAGATGAGCTGGTTCAAAGAAACGATCAAGCTAATCTGAATGATATAGCGGTAGATGATCGTCGACGTCGTGGGTATGAGGTGCTTACTGAAACCCCCATTGATCCTAACAGACCTCAAATAACTGGAGATTTATCCCCAGGTGTCTACTCCGAATCTCAACAGCTAGGTATCCCTATTCCACAAGGTGTTGATTTTAATTATGAGGGTCCGGAATCTGGTGTAAGTTCACACACACAAGCCCTAGAAGTATTGAAGACTCCTAACCTTCCAAAAGACGATTACGTTAAAGCAAACGAAGCTCTTAACACACCTGATACAGTGGTTACTCCAGTAAGTCCCGACACTTTTGATACAAGAGGTGAAGGAACTGGTCGGCAAAAATTCGCAGCTGCCTCAAGAGTTGAAGGTATAATTAATAACTTGCCTGAAGACGATAAGAAAACCTCTAATGACCAAGACCTTGCTGCTAAGAGAGCTGCTGCTGCAGAAGAGGCGCGCCTTAACCAGGCAGGTGGTGGTGATGCTAAAAACACACCTGAAGTTAAAGGGGCTATGTCTGCAATTAAAAGCATGTTTGGAGATCTGTTTGACACTAAAGAACTTGCAAGGGCTGCTATCCTATATCTAGGTGGTCGTGCTACTGGTCTTAATGGCAATCAAGCCCTTGCCTTTGCTGGTAAGAACTACCTGGCTAGGGTTGATGCTAAGGAAGGTACGTATCAAAAGGCTGCACTTGCAGGTACGTACACCAAAGATAGTCTAGCTGTCTATAAGAAGACCATGAATCCTGCAGACCTTGTAGCTAAAGATCAACCTGCCATTGAAACAGGTGATTATAAGGATGTGTATCATACCAAGTCAGGTGCTCCTGTTAAGTTGATTGAAAAAGAAACATCTACTGGTAGAAAACTGTATTTCTATGAAGGCAAGCAAGTAAATCTTAATGATTTTACAACCGATGGTAGATACTCTGTTGGATCTAAAGATCATGAGATATATGTTGGTCAGCTTGAAAGTGCTGTTATCTCCCAAGTTAAGGAGCTACAGGAAATCAACATGACCGATAGTGATTCTAATGGTAAAGGCTCTAAACCTATAATCGGCATCACACCAACAGGTGTTGCCACACAAGCAGCTAAGTATGTTATTAAGAATCAACTCCCTCGTGAAGTAATGCGGGATCTTGTCAGCATTGCATATCAAGATGCTGTGGCAGAGAAAATGTCAACAGGTAAGACACCCTCTTCTTTGGAATCATTCTTTGAAAGGGCTTATGTTAAAAGTAGAACAAGCAATGTTGTTAATTTTACATTGGGTAATGGTAAACCTGCACCCGCTGCAAGTGTGAATCAATTCTTTGGGACTATCAGAGACATGGCAACTGCTGCTGAACAAGTAGAAAACCCTGAGTTTAAATTGTCTAGTCTTAATGACACTCAACTCTCAACCTGGTTGTTGCAGTCTGATACCTACACAAGTTGGAATCAAATCCAAGACCCTGAAGAAAAGAAATTCTTTGTTGATAGGGGCTCTAATGAGGTTCCCCCTCGTAGTGGGTTTATGCAATACGTCTTAGAAGGATATCCTAAATAGTCTTGATGCAGGCTGAAACAATTCGTATGAATATATACAAGGAGATATGTAATGGGAATATTAGATGATATTAATGCTTATAAACCTACTACCTTAGCAGGCACTAATAAACATTTTATCGACGGTGACACATTAAATAACCCAGATGGTCCCAATTATCGTATTGCTGGTTATGATTCTGCTGAAGTTTCTAAGTTGATAGGTAACAGAGTAATTGAAGGTACTGCAGGTGGTAATGCATCTGCAGAAATAACTACTCGACTAGCGAATGAGCAGGGGTTCACTAATGTTGTTCCCCTGTTCAACCCCGATGGGTCTCGTATGATGGACTCAGGTGGTGGTCGCCAAATGGTTGATCTTGTCAATGAAAATGGAGAAAGCTTTTCAAGAGCTATGATATCCTCTGGTGCAGGTAACATAACAACTTACGCTACAGATTCAGATGTACTTGCTAAGTCTATAGCTGAAGCTGAAAGAAATGAAGCCTTCAGGAAAGGAGATTACGAACCTTCTGCATTTGATCAAGCAGCCTATGCTATTAAATCAGCTGAGTTATATGAGGGTGCTAAATCCTTAGGACTTAAGCAGACACTGTTTGATGAACAAGAAAGAGCCTCTTACATTAATTACTTTATGAATCAGGGGATGTCTAGGGAAGCTGCTACAAACGAGATGAATAATTATTTTACTCGTGATGTTCAGCTTCGTAAACCAGGTGTGTCAATTGACAACAAATCTCTTAACCCTGTCAGCGACTCTTGGGAACAAGGGTGGATCAGTGTAGGTGAAAGTGCCTATGGTGTTGCTAACCTAGTGGGTTCCTCTACTGGTGCTGAGGGTCTTGAGAGATGGGGTGAGGATGGTGTACGTAGGCAGCAAGGTAAGCTGGCTGAGTATGGATACACGATTAACAACTATAAAGATGTTGATAGTATTGGATCTGCCCTTGAGTACCTTGGTAGCACAATGGCTCTGTCCCTGCCTTACATGGCAATCACTGCTGGTTCTGCTCTTGCTGGTACTGTAGCTGCTCCTGTTATAGGGGCCACTGCTGCTGTTGCAGGTGCTGTAGCTATCCCATCATTCATGTATGCAGGCCAAACCTGGAACGACATGGAAGGTGATAACGACAGTAAGTCTGCTACCCTTGCTATTGGTTCTGGTATTGCTCAGGCTGTACTTGATCGTTTAGGTCTTAAAGGTATTACTGGTGTTGCTAAGAATCCAATTCAAACTATTAGAGATGATATTCCAAAAGCTCTTGCTAAGGCTCGTAAGATAAGCCTAACAGACGCTAAGTTAATTGTTAAACAGGAAGCAGACTTTGCTATTGGGCAGTTTGCAAATGAAGCACAGAAGATTGCCAAGGCTCAACTTACAGCTAAGCAGACTTCCATCAGAGCCTTAGGAAGTGTAGGTGTTGGCTCAGTATCTGAGGGACTAACTGAGGTTGGTCAAGAAGCTATTGGTTATCTTGCTGCTGTCCAAGGTTCGGATAAAGTGTTTGACTACGAAGAGTTTCAAGAACGTTTAGCTAATGCTGCTGTTGCTGGCACTGCCTTGGGTGGTGCCTTTTCTATTCCTGGTACAGTTAAAGATCAGATAACTTGGATGGATGCAGCTGCTCGTTTCGGAGAACCCATTTCTAAATCAGACAATGAAAGGTATGTAGAGGAAGAAAAGGCGAACCATGGCGGTACTGTAAGGACTAACTCACAAGTTCTTTCAGACACTAAGAAAGAAGTAGATGCATCTAAAGACCTCGGTTTTAACTTAGAGGAAAGAGACATTGAGCATAAGTTGGCAACTGGTCAAAAAACATTTATGGAACGTGCATCTACATCTGTCATGAATGTCTCTAACCTTTGGCAAGCTGCTGTTACAAACGCAATACCAAAAGCTACGTTGGACAAGTCAAAATCTGCTCGTGCATTGTCGTCGATATTGGGAGGTACCTTAACGCCCTTACACGGCGGCTCTGGTATCGAAGCTGCACAACACCACCTTGTAACTTACTATAAGAATCAAGTACATGATCCAAAAGCCTTCTATAAAAAGATGGGGTTAAGGTCTGTACTTGGTGTGTTTAAGGCATCCGAAAGGGCAAAGATAAGTGACCTTGCCTACAAAACACTGAGGGCTGCTGTAGATAAGCGCGGTAACTTTAATCAAAATCTTGTACCAAAAGACACACCTAACAGGCAAATAATTATTGATTTAGGTAATCAACTTATGGGACTCGGTAAAGAGTTACGTCAAAACCAACTAGATGCTGGTGCTGATTTAGGGGACATTAAAGCTTATCTTCTTAAGTACAAGTCAATAGATAAGATTGCTGTCTCTAAAAATCCAAACACCTTCAGAGATCTTTTAGTATCTGAGTACAACATCTCACCTGCAGAAGCTTTAAAAATTACAGATGAAATTAGAGACAATCCAAACGTCCATGATTTAGACTCTGCGGATTCTTTTATAAGTAACAAAGGATCCCTCAATCCACCATCTCATAAGAAAAGAAAGTTTGGTATATCTGAAAACACAAAATTTGATCAGTTCTATGAAAAAGATATCTTTGCTAACGTTGCTAATGCAAGTAAAAGTGCGGCTCGTTATGTGACCCAGATGAAGTATGTTGGTAAGGATGGTGAGATTATATCTAAACTTTTAAACAACATGCAGGCTGAAGGTGTATCTAATGAAGAGGTTAATCGTGTAGCCTCTGAGGTTAAAGGTATTCTAGAAGCTGTGTCAGGCAACTATAATAGACCTACTACTCAAGCTGGGAAGAAGCTTATGAGGTTCCAAAAGAATGTGATGTTCTATATGACCTTATCTGCATTGCCCCTTGCAACTTTCTCGTCTTTACCTGAAATGGCTATGACACAAGGTGCTCTTACTCGTGATCAAATCTTTGGTAAGAATGGAAGCATTAAAAACATTGCACAGGAAGCTGTCTCAGGATTGATCCCGCAACTTAGAAAGGTTGAGGAAAGCACTGATGAGGGGATACTCCAACAGAACACTGGTAGCGAAGGTCAAAAACTTCTTAGGGAAACTGGTTTTTATGCTTGGGAAGTAGGTGCAGCAACAACCACAGGTGTTAGTGAGGTTTCGGACAATCGTAAAAATGTTATGGAATTTTTCTTCAAGGCCATTGGTTTAACTCAGTGGACTGATTATACTCGTGCTGTTCGTGCAAGCATGGCTTATGATTTTATATCTATTAACTCTAAGATACTATATCAAAGAGACAACGTAGAGTCTTCAACACCCACTCGTGAGGCTCAAGAGTCGGAACAAAAGCTGAGAAGTTTAGGTGTACCCATAGAGCAATTTTTAAGTATTAATAACAGTGTTGAAAAAGGATTACCAGTAAGTGAAAGAGATATGAATTTCTGGAATCAAACAATGAAAGAAGCTACATACAACTTTATCAACCAAGCAGTAGCCCTTCCAAGTGCAACAAATAGACCTTTGCTTTATCAAGATCCTAGGTTTGCTTTGTTCACACAGTTCCAAGGTTTTATCTCTACCTTCACAGCTAATCACATACCTCGGATGTGGAATGATTATATCAAACGGGGAACTCCGTCAATGAAGTACAACACTTTTGTTCTTATGTCCACCATGATTGCTCTAGGTTTCTTTACTCAAGCCATGAAGGACGAGCTTAAGTTTGAAGACGATGATGATGAAGGTACACTTGGTAACCCATACCTAGATACACCTGAGTACATACGCCGTGGGGTAATGGCTTCCGGACTACTAGGTACAGGAGAAAGGGTGATTGATCTATTTGCTCCTATTTATGGCCAACGTAGTGATGGTCTTGGTGGTTGGTTGTACAATCAAGCCACAGGGGAAAGCCCAACAATAGGTTACGTTGGTCGTCTTGGAGATGCTGCTTTGAATCTAGCTAAAGGGGATTTTGAAAAGGCTGCGTATCAAGGTTTGAAATCAGCCCCTGGAATTGGACCTTTTACAGATGGTAATAAAAGCCTAGCTAGTCTTCTAACTGGTGGTGGTTGGAACTATAAAGACAATAAGGAGAATCAGTAATGGCGATACCAATAATTAAAGGGGGAAGTGCTGAGCTTCCCTCTCAGGCTTTAGAAGATAGATTTGTCACACAAGAGGAAGTAACTCCTCAGGAACAAGTAGAAACTCCATCTCAACTGACAGGTATCTTACAAGATATTGCTAACACTACTCCAGAGCAGTTTGCAGCAATCACAGAAGTAAATGCATCTGATTTAACACCGGATTTAATTCTTCCAGATCAAGTCCTACCAGAGAACGATGACAGGTTTTTGGTTCCGGATATGGCTACCCGCGCCAAAGCACCCAGTCAAAAGTACAATAGGATATCACCTGTTCAACCTCCAAATGTAACTATTGCAGCACAAGACGAGGCTGGTGGTAACATTAGATCTCGTGCAAAGACCCTTGTTCAGAATGTAAACTCTGGTAACCTTGGATTAAATCTTACAGGACTTGGAAATGCGGCATACCCATTGACTAAGGGGGACTCTCCTGTTTCCGGACCTGTACTTGCAGATGCTATAGCAGAGACTGCTGATGGTAATATTGTAGCTGCTATTAGTAGGGCAGATGCGATTGTAGAGAATGACAGTGGGATAAAGGTACCTAATCCAATGTACACTCAGATTGCTTCTGCTGTTGTTGAAGACGTTTTTGGTGGTAATCTAAATAGTGATATTGATCCCCTCAGTGGCATTGATCCTCTTTCAGAAGCAATGGGAGACCCATCTGTACCTGTAGAAAATCCAACCAAAACACTCACACACGCTGAGGGTAACGCACAAATAGGTAATAGGATACATCTTGAGTATCAACGTAGAAACAGGCAGGCCATGCTAAACCAAGGTGCTCCTGAGACTGACCCTCAAGTTCAAGCATTAGCATCTCCAGATAAATTACCACGAAAGGAAGCTGAAACACTTGGCGCTGCTTTCAAACAGTTGTGGTCAGACTCTAATCCTACATTGGTTACACGAGTTGTTGATCCAAAGACACGTCAGATATTGTATGGACTAACTGCAGAAGGGGAAGCTGCTATCAAAGAGGGAGAGCTTGATCGTAAGAAGCTTTTCCCTCGTCAGGTAGTACGGCCTCAGAAAGTACCTAATCAGATAGCCAATACTGATGTTGGTAAGAACGTGGCTAGGGCAGTGTCTGGCGGTAAGTCTGGTCAAGATATGGGTCGAGTTATAAAACAAGCTATCAACAACCTGAGTCAAGTTGGCCATGTAGTTGATAAGCAACGGATGAAAATACTTTACTCTACAGCTTTAGAACCACTAGTGTCCGGTAAAGAAACTACTTGGAAAGCTGAGATTAACAATGTTGGTCAGTCTCGGATGAATAAGTTTAATGCTGCTGCTAAAATGCAAGAGCGTAGGCTTGCAAACAATCCAGGATTACGCGAAGAACTTTATAGCCCTCGTGAAAATATGAACAACCTGTTTGATAAATTGGCGCAAGAAATTCAGTCACTGGCACAAGAACGTAAAGGTATTAATTATCTCACTTACAATGTTCAAGGTTTCCAAGGAAGGTTAACACCTCAGCAAACTTACTTTAATCCAGTGACATCTAAGGCTGTTCGGTTTGCTACAAGATCACCTAACCCATCCATTATCAGACCTGGGAATAGGCAGGAGAAAAATCTTCGTCAGATGTATGCTATGATCCTATTGTCTAAAGTTAAAGACTCTCAAGGTAATACTATCACAGATGCTGGTGACACTTTCTTACCTGCTCAAAGGGAAGTAATGCTTAAGGCTAGGGAGTCTGAGTTATATGGCTATGGTAAGCGTCTTGAACAAGCTCTGGAAATGACTGATGCACAATATGAAGCTGTGTCTGAAGCTGTTGCTAATAGTGTTCCCTTAGACTCTCCCCAGTTCCCACAGTTTAATCAGCTTAGTCTTGATCCAAACAACGATTACGACAGTATGCTTATTAA
>PDMW01052276.1_pt1 | contig 13179 bp, 18 predicted proteins | sample 1515511 | NCBI WGS metagenome assembly PDMW01 (sample SAMN07343023, study PRJNA328102) | Marine metagenome, whole genome shotgun sequencing project. | biome: marine; feature: bay; material: water; isolation source: viruses from water sample < 0.22 micron filtered, nuclease treated, low... ... | reverse complement strand
TTACTAGAGAACCCTTCTAAGGCTATCAGACGCCTAGCAGGACCTGCCGCTAACGATGCCTTAGAGTATGTGGACGTTGCGGCCGAGGGTATCAAGAAGGTCACAGGCCAGAAGTCTGATGTGGGGGGCGCTACATTCGAGGCCTTCCGTAACGACATTCCGCTAGCAAATCTTTTCTATGTTAAGACACCCCTCGATTATGGTATGATGTACGGTATAGCGGAAGCCCTAGACCCCGGGTTTGTTTATAGGTACGAGAAGCGTGTAGAGTCACAGAGGATGGGTAGAGGCTTAATGTTCTCTCCCAGCAATGCACTAGGAGTTAGATAATATGTCCGCACCCGTAAACGATAGACGCACCGAACTGGTTACCGCAGATATAGGTGGTGGCTCGCCACAGGTCACCTATACTTACGACTTCCCTATACAGACAGTAGACGACATTAAGGTATACGCTATACCTGTGGCCACTGGTATACCCGTAGAGATCACTACTCGCTCTGCGACGACGCCTCCTGCTTCGGGATCGTTCTACGTACACCCCACTATAGCATCTATACTAGAAGTCACGATTAACACGAACGACGTTGTGGTCGGAGACTCTGTAGTACTAGAGGGTGACCGCTCCGTAGCTGTACTAACTAGCTTCTCTACCACAGGGGACTTCGATGCCGCTGACGTAAATGCGGAGTACGAGAACCTAAGACGTCTCGCAGAGGAGAACGCTCGGGACATAGATAGGTCTCTCTCACGCAATCCGGGCCACACAGGTGCTTTCGATATGGAGTTACCTGCAACTCTCCCTATCGGTCACGCTATCATAATAGACTCAGCGGGTACAGGTCTATCTACCTTAGACGTAGCCTCGGAGAATGCGGCGATAGTGGCGAACACTACGCACAGAGGCTCGGACGGTAAAGACCATTCGGATGTAGTTACGAACACAGCGGGTATTGCTACTAATGTAACTAATATCGCTACGAACACAGCGGATATTGCATCGCATAGTGGCTCGGACGGTACTAGCCACACTTACATCGACCAAGATGTAACGACAAGTGGAACGCCAACCTTTGCTTCCGTGACTACAACTGGTGACGGTACGTTCTCAGGTAATGTTGTAGCTGGCTCCTCTACTGGCGCACCAACAGAAGCATCAGCCGATAACTTGATAGTAGGGTCTGTAATTACAAGCAATAATGGCTTGTCGATACTATCAATAAATACTAGCAATATATGTTTTTCTGACGCTGCCGATGCGGATGTTGGTAGGATTAGGTATACCCACGGTGCTACTAACAGTATGGAGTTTCGTGTAGCGGCTCAAGCGGCTCTCACTCTCAACTCAGGGCTAGACGCAACCTTCGCAGATGACGTTGAGGTGGGTGGTAATATTTTAATAAGCACAAACGGGAATGGCGTTAAGCACTCGCTCACAGGCACTAGTAACGCGAATTTGGATATTGACTTTAGTAATAGCGAATTGAATAACTCCATAATCAGGCTTTTTAATGGTACTCCTGCTGGTGGAACAGGGAACCATAGGCTTGTTATTTATGAACCGGGAACCTCAACAGAGAAGCATAGGCTAGATGCAGTTACAGGAGACGCAACCTTCGCAGGTGACGTTGAGGTGGGCGGTAATGTTGAGGTAGACCAAGTTGATAACCCAACAGGACACTTAACTCTATCAACTTCTAATACGGATTCCTCAGTTTGGCTACAAGCCAATGGTACAGGTGCTGTTTATATCAACAGATATGGTGGTAGTGGTGGTGCGAAATTTGGTGATGGGTCTTCTGGAGGGGTAGTGGCTACAATTACTAGTTCAGGTGACCTTGAGCTAGATGGTGGCGTTGAGGTGGGCGGTGCGTTGACTGTCGAAACTGGAGGTGAAAACCAGTTATGGGAAGCATGGTTAGGTTCGGGTAGAGAGTTATATGTAGGTCCTGCTAATATACCAACACTATCCACAGTCTCATACGCTTCTAATCGTAGAGTCAGCCAAGTATTTGAACTTTCAGGTAGTGGTAGTGACATTGGTAGGTTGTATGGATCATTAGCTCTTCCGTACAGTTATCAATCTAGTCCTATTATATTCGATTTCTATTGGACTCAAAATGGAACAGGTGCAGGTGATGTTAAATTCACAATGCAAACCTTTGCGGATGAAAGTGGAGACGCTATGAATGTAACTAATAGTGGGGGGAATACGATTGCAACTACCACAGCACCAGCAGTAGCTGGTCAACTTATGGTTTCGACAAGTAGTTCTATAGTCCCTCACGATAATACATATCCTGTTGGGGTTGATATAACAGGTAATGCGAACAGGATAATTCATTTCGCTATGTTTAGAAACGCAGGTGATGCTTCAGATACATTAACTGACAGTATTTACTTAATTGGAATAAGAGTACGATTCGCTTAAACAACATAAAGGAACAGAACAATGACAGATGAACAGTTAGCAGTACACGCGAACAATCAGGTAACACACTTCAAGAAGGTTCGTAAAGCCATCGCCAGTAAAAAAAGTGACGAATCAGCACTCACATCGAACGGTCTGAGCGAACCTACTACCACAGAGGTCATAGCCGCACACGATGCGATTATACTAGACCTGTACAACACCGTCCCCACAGAACAGGATGCCATAGACTCGCTTGCCGATGTCGATATTGTTTAGTCATGGAAGATTATTTCATCACCACACTAGGTACAACGTCCGTCGAGGTTGTGGCATTGTTTACTGCGCTAAAGTGGCTAACGGGTAGGCTCAATACGTTAGAGCGCGACATCTATGCCCGTTTGAATAACGGCATCAAGGACGAGCTTACCGAAATTAAAGAATCAGTTGCCCGAATCAATGGGCAGTTGGATGGGTTGCCCCGCAGGAAAACTGACTGACATGCGCTACTTTAGGATAGAGGAGTTTAGATGCCAGTGTGGTGGGTTGTACTGTGATGGTGGGTTAGACCTCATGGACGATGAGTTACTATTGGCGTTAGATGAGCTTCGAGGCATAGCAGGTTTTCCGTTCGTAGTGAACTCCGGGTACAGGTGTCCTGAGTGGAACGAGCAGGTAGGTGGTGTACCCGACTCCCAGCACGTACAGGGACGGGCAGCGGATATCCGATTACCATCGGATATCCTAGCCGTAGATATAGAAGCTATGGCAGAGCTGGTACCCTCGTTCGCTAATGGTGGCATAGGCCTATACGACACATTCATACATTTAGATAATAGGGACGGTCCGGCACGATGGGACCGAAGGACGAAGCGAAGATAGGAGACCTAACTATGGCAGAGCAGGCGGATAAGTTCGACAGCGGTAAGACCCCATGGGAGTTACTACCCATGGACGCATTAGAAGAAGTGGCTAAGGTATTACAGTTCGGTGCAGAGAAGTACGAGGCATGGAACTGGACGAAGGGGATGGCATATTCCCGGTTAGTCGGTGCGACATGTAGACACCTACTAAGAGAATGGTGGTGTGGTCGTAGGGTAGACGAGGAGACGGGACTGTCGCATATCGCCCATGCGATATGCTGCCTGCTCTTCCTTCTAGCTTACGAGCTACGAGGCATAGGTACGGACGACGGGGACCCGTCGCTAACAGGAGAATAAGATGGACCCCCTAATATTCGGTGGGGTGATGAAGGGTGTGAATAAGATACTCGACATCGCAGACCCCACGGCTCGTAGGAAAGCATGGCAGGAATATGAGCTTAAGCTCTCCCAGCAGGATGTGGAGTTACGCATAAAGCAGATGGAGACTAACACCGAAGAGGCCAAGCATGACTCTCTCTTCGTGGCAGGTGGGAGACCCAGCATTATGTGGGTCTGTTCGGCAGGTCTAGCTATGGCCTTCCCGGTGCGATATGCCTTCGAGCTTATGGTGTACATGTACCTCATACTCTGGGTAGGGGCACACGACACCATAGCTCCTGTATTCGATATCACTCAGCTGATCACACTGCTAACTGGCATGCTAGGCTTGTCGGTCATCAGGTCTAACGAGAAGATTAAGGGTGTGTCTCGTGAGACTATGTCCCTAGACAAGAAGAAGCGTTGGTGGAAGTCTAGATGAGAGAATTCAAACCTGTACTAAGACTGATAATATTCTCTACAGTAATCCCTGTCTTCGTAGCGTATATGGTGTGGATTTACTCTCCCCGTATAGAGGAGAGGGTTGATAAGGATTTTAGACTATCAGTTAGTGAGTCTGTCGAGCATGCTTGGCAGATACATTCCCCCACCGTTGGGGGATACTGGGAGACTTTAGAGGAGCCGGAAATAACTGATCAGGTTATAAAGTTCCAGTGGACTCACCCCAACGGTGATGTCATTGAGATCTGGGCACCTACTGCTATGTCATTCGTCTATAAGCAACCGTATCGATAGGGGAATACGTTCTTACAGAACTCATTCGTTAGCATTACACCTTCGTCTAGTATTATAGTGTGATGATATACGGGGGCTGGGATACGCTTTCGATTCTTAGTGTTAGCGTAGACGAACTCCGATCCTTTGTATGGATTGTAAGTCATCTGACGTAGCCCTAGTAGGAAAATCGATGTTAGCTCCTTATATTTTTCCCCCTTCGTATAGCTGGTGCAACATACGTAGGCGTGTACGTTTTTTCTACCTTCTCGTACTACTCGGTCTCTTCCAGACTCGTATACTAAGAGGGCACAGTCTTTCAGTTCGAGGCTATCAGCCTCGTCTATCTTTTTCCAGTTACCTTCTATCTTACCTAAGATCGAGTAGTTCTTCTTGGTTAGGTTACGGTACACTCTATATGGTCTCATGGTACCTCCACGGTCATGCTATACACTCCTGCCTCTACGAACATATCATGCGCTATACTCTGCGAGTCTCCCCAGCCTGCTAACTGGCTAGCCGGGGCTATCACTACCTTTATCCCCGCCTGTATTATGAGGGCCGCACATCCGCTACACGGGTAGTGCGTACAGTACAGCGTGTGCCTGTCTCCCTGCGAGTTTATTATAGCGTTAGCTTCCGCGTGTACTATACGAGGGTACTTCTCTTCCTTTATGTCTAGTCTACCATCGTCTGCTACGCCTCTAGGGAACCCGTTGTACCCTACGCCTAGGACCCTATGGTCCGGATCGAATATGGCCGCTCCGACCTGCGTACTCGGGTCCTTACTCCACGTAGCTACATGGAATGCTAGTCCTAATCCTCTATCAGTCCAGTCCTTATCCATCTATACCTCCTAAGATATGAGCGATAGTATCTACCGTCCATCCGTTGCCTAACATTCTATACCTCTGGGTGGCGGATACACCGAAGGTGTATCCGTCCTCTACGGTCTGCAGGCGCTCACATTCCGTAGGTGTCAGTATCCTGTAGTGTGTCAGACTACGGGCTACTTTCTTATGTTGCTGCCCCCCTGTAATGGTGGTCAGGGTAGGGCTCTTACCTGTAGGGCTGTACACTCTACCCGACATGCTGTACCCTATCTCCTTCACGTTCCCTAGCTGTACAGGATGGTCTGCGTTCCCGAAGATCAGCTGGCGTCTACCCTTATCGAAGTAGGACTTAAGGTTACCACCCTTAGCATAACATGCGTCTACGCAGTATGCCTTCTCTCTGTCTACGAGGCCATCTTCTAGTATGTCCGCTAGGTAGATACGCTTATCTTCCGGTTGGTCTACAGGGAAGTTAGTCCAGTAGACCCTCTTCCGCGACTGTGCGCTCACGAGTGCCGAGTCGATCCTTACAGGTGGTGAGCCTCCTAAGCTCTCGGTTATGGTGTCCTCCCAGTCCTGCCTCATCCTCACATTCTCTACTAGGTAGCGCAGGTTAGGGTTACGTTCCTTTAGCGCGTGTATTATGGTGCACGCTTTCCACCATAGTCTAGACCTAGGGTCGTCGAAGCCCCTCTTCTCCCCTGCTACGGAGAATCCCTGACATGGGGACCCGCAGAGCGCTAGGTCTATCTCAGGTAAGCCTAGTATATCTATGGCCTCGATGTCCCCTAGCTGTACAGTGTCAGGGTAGTTCTTCTGTGTTATCTGTATCGCGTAGGGGTCTATCTCGGAGGCGAGGTATTCCGTTACCGGAATACCCGCCCTCTCTAGAGCCTGCTGTCCGCACGACATACCGTCGAAGAGTGATAGTACTCTCATGTGGTCTCCTCCCCGAAGTCGAACTCCATCTGCTCTCCTACCTTAGGTCGCTTCTCCAACACTTCATCTATGTGGTAGCTTATAACATCCCAGTTCACACCTATAGTAGCGTCGTGATTATGCTCCATCCTTTCTAACACCTCACCCACCTCTATATCAGTTAGTGTCTCATCTTTCGTCTCGGCTTCACATTCTATATCTTCTCTATGCCACAGTAGGGCACAGATTTTCTCGTCTAGATCTACGTACGCCTGTAATTTAACTATCAGGTCTCTTATAATCATTTATGATACCTCCTTCCGATCCACGTCTCTACGCCGAGGGGTATTCCCTCCGACCACGTTTCTCGAGTTAGCATGGCGTTCGTAAAGGCTTTCTCGATCTCTACTGCCTTGCTTTCGTCTACTAACAGTACAGCCTCATCGTGTACGTGCAGTACAGGCGTGTGTCCTACTCGGTGTAGCCGTAACATACCCTGTGCTAGTATGTCCCTCGCTATAGCCTGTACCACATTCTCCGTGAGCATACCTCCGTACGTCTCCCTCTTAGCCCACTGCTGGGTGTACGAGTCTACCTTATAGTGTGCAGGCTGGTACTTACCGAACCTGCCTCGCTCCATACTACAGTCGATGTAGTACAGGGGTCTCCCTGAGGGCAGCATCGCTATGACGTTCTTCCGGTCGTCTAAGTACATGGTTATAGGGCCGACCTGTGCCTGTCCTGAACGGATGCACGTAGTCATGCCTATCTCTAGTCTGTTCCATAGGGACTTTACGTCCGAGTACTTCTCTCTGTAGGTACGAACGATCTCTCTAGCGAATTCTAGATCGATTATAATACCCTGCTTACCGCACTGGTCTACGAATTTCTCCGCTCCCATGCCGTAACCTAGTCCTAGTACAGCCATTTTACCTACGCTTCGCTGGTCCGAGGTGACCTCATCGTACTCTACACCGTATATGGACGAGGCCATATCTATGTAGGGGTCTCCTCCGGAACGTAGGAGCTCTAATAGGTCCTCCTGTCCCGCGAGCCATGCTAGCACACGCACCTCGATGCCCGAGAAGTCTCCGCATACGAAGGTCTTACCCTCCGGAGCGCAGAAGGTCTCTCTTATACATGAGGAGATTATGTCCATGGGACTTAGTTCCTCTGCGTCGGCTAGGCTGTGTAGTGCCTCGATATCGCCGGACTTAATGGTGGATATGGCCTCCTCCTTATCCCCCTTGTACGTCCCTCTAGGCAGATTGTGTAACTGCGGACCCTTCCCTGTCCAGCGTCCTGTTCCCGCTCCGTAGTACATGAAGAGGTGGCGTAGGTTCCGATCCGCACTGGTCCACGCTATGATCTTCTTGTACTTTTTAACGGAGGTCAGGCTTCCGTTCTTACGTAGCTCTAGTACCTCTCTAGCCTTAGGGTGTAGTTCTCCTTCTAGTAGGTTTAGCACTACATCCTTAGCTAGGCTGTCGATCTCTACGCCTAGCCCGGCTAGGTAGGCCTTCATCTGCGCTACAGCGTTTACGGAGCTTATGGCCCCCTCGGTTATTAAATATATATGGAAATTTAATCTGTCTACGTACTTATCTGCCATAGAGACCGCTGCTTCCGCGAGGTCTATATCGACAGGTACGCCTTTACGGTTTATAGCTGAGTCCATCTCCCATACCTCACGTTCCCATGAGGGGTGTATGGTGTAGGTGGACTCGTCTATTAACTTCTCTACGTCTACGTCTTGTATGCAGTATCTGTACACTGCGTCCATCTTGTCCTTACGGAAGAACCAGTTGGCCTGAGGATTAGTCTTGGATGGCTTGCGGGGCTTTACGACCTGTAACATGATGCGCTTACCTGTAGTATCCTTCACTAGAGGTAGCTTCAGTGCCTTAGACGCTCCTTCTAAGCTACGAGGGAGTGTCATAGCTGCACACTTGGCCGCTGTGCACCTCACGTACTCGGGGACGGGTATACCATATCTACTACCGAACTTTAGTATCACCGCATGCTCGAAGCCTGCGTTATGTGCTACTAGAATGTAGCGGGGCGGGAGCTTATGCTCCCGCCCCGGCCTCCACAGCCTAGTTATGTCGTTACCTATCGAGTAGGCCATACATACTATGTCCGTGGAGGGGTGGTTTATATAGTTATCTAGTCCTACGTCCCCGATACTAACTTCCGAGAAGATCTCGAAGTCTATATCGACCGTAGGTAAGTTAGCCATTTATAGGGGATACCATTCCTGTCTCTGTGGCAGCACCGAACGCTGTAGTCGGATCGAACTTCTTCTTACCGATCTGCTCTCCATGCTTGTAGAACTGTATCGCCTGTAGTCCGGCGGATACGCCCTTCTTACCCTTGAACGTCCAGCCGTAGAAGTCTAGGACTACACGCGCATAGCACCCGTTGTAGATCTCGGATGCGTCGATGATATCTGCACCACCTCCGGGCCCGATGATGCTAGGCTTATGCTTGGTGCTAAAGGTGATGATGGTCTTATCCTTATTCCACGACCATGTCTCACCTTCATCCGTCTTCTTAAGCTCGTTTCCGTCTTTCAGGGGCAGGTCTACTACCTTGCCGTGGGCTTCCTTAGACGTATCTTCCGCTAGCTTACGCATAGCGGACAGTTCGTCGCTGTCCTCGAAGGCCATTTTAACGGTGTACTTACCGTTGCTGTCCTCCTCTGCTAGGTTGCCCGCCCATAGTACTCGTCCTACTCCGCTTATGATCTGTTCTGACATATTACTCTCCTTCTTGTACTGCTTCTAACTCTGGTGACTTAATGTACACCGGAGTTCGTTTGTCCGTTATCGGTACTGCTATTAAGGGGATGGTGCAGTGTTTCGTGTGTTCTGAGGGATGGGATTTCTGTAACCCTGCAGGGGTTAGTATGTCCGCACCACCATTGAACTCACGTAGCTCCTTCGTCCCCGTGTCGGTCCACGTCCCCGCTCCTCCGGACAGAACTAGCTTGGCCTGTGGTACGACCTCTCCTGCTAGTAGACGTGACGTCAGGATAGCCTCTACTGAGTTATACCAGTCGGTGACCTGCTTCTTAACGTTGTATATGTGGGACAGCGTAGCAGAGTCTATCTTCTCCACGTCTCCTTCCGGTAGGATATCGATACCTACACTTCCGAACATCTGTCCGTACTTACTAGCCAGTCCGGGGCAGATGCCCTTGGCCTTGCACCACCGACACTGCTTCTCGCCGGGGGTGTAGCTGTCGGGTAGCTCATCTACCCTATGTAGCGCATCTCTCAGTTCTACTCCGAAGCCTAGTAACTCCTCCTCTGTGTAATCTACGTAACTTATATTATCTAACCTAGGTTGTATAATGTGTATTCTAATAGACTTGGCGTTAGAGGAGAAGTATCCTCCGAGTGCGTAGTATCGTAACTGTGGGTTATCCTCCGCTGTCACGTACACACCCTTCCCGTACTTTAGGTCGAAGACGTACAGCTTAGACTCCGAGGCGCAATAGAACATACAGTCTACTGTGCCGAATAGGCGGTCGTCTATCGGAGATAGGACGACCTTTACTTCTACCCCTACGAAGATCTCCGCCTGATCCTTCGCTAAGCACCGATTGTACTCCCCCATGATCTTGGCCACGTATGTATCCGTGTGCCAGTCCATCTCTTCGTTCCACGCCTCCGGCCTCTTCCCCTCGAATTCTGCTCTACGTCCTAACTCGCACAGGAGCTTGTACTCGGCTAACTCGTGTGCCGCGGTCCCTTCGGCCGCATGTGGACTCTCTTCCTCTACTATCCCTTTGGACAGTGTTACCGACCCCGGACATGCCATCCATCTGGCCGCCGATGAGGGTCCTACTCCGCTGTGTAATGCCATGTTCTACTCCCTCCAGCAATCGTCTGCATCGACGTTGTGCTCTGTCTGGTGCCCTATGTAATCACCTGAGAAGTAGTCCCCGTCTCGGGTTAGGTCTAGACTACCATCTCCGCACAGTGCAGTGACTTTACCACACTGCTCTATGTCACTCTTGAAGTATACGATATCGCCTACTTTCGTTTTCTTACCATCTATTACGTGCATTACACCTCTCCTATGTTAACCACGCCTACCATCATTTCTATGTAGAATTCTTTCCCATTGATCCTATACTCGAATGTACTGCGTACATAGTCCTTACGTACCGACAGAGACATCCCCGTCGTCAGGTAAGGTAACTGTGAGCTTAGTACCGCTACGAAGGTATCTAGATCTACGGTCCCGGTGCCTAGGAAAGGTCCTAGTGCATCCACTATACTAATGGCCACTGACGTCTCTATACCTACGTCTAGCGTAGTAGGGACTAGCAAGTCCTGTATGCTAGTATTCCTATGCTCGAGCACACCTACATGGTCTCCGTTCTCGAGCTCTACGTCTCGCTTAGTGTACCACTTGGTCGGTGTGCTACCCGAGGACATATTACCCTTCACTCTAGATAGACGTACGACGCTCCATGCGTCCTCCTCCGAGAGCCCTAGCACATCCCTGTCCTCCTCGTTAGGAGGTATAAGGACATGTACTATACGTGCCGCACTTACTAGCGCGGACGCCCCTCGGGAGATATCCATGGTATCATTGTCTCCGTTGTTAGCTAGCTTCCTAGTATGGTGCACTACCGATACAGCGCACTGCGTCGTCACGGCCATGGCCGATAACTGCTGTACTACTAGATCTATCTCAGAGTTAGAGTTCTCGTTTACACCGTGACAGCGGACGAATGGGTCTATGACTACGAGCACTATATTGTGCTCTTCGATTAGGTCCTCTAAAGTCTGTCTGTCGTGGGTGATCTGAGCTCCCCCTCCCTGAGATACTACGAAGCGTAGCGGGCTCTGTACCCCGCTAGCGTAGTAGACGTTATCTAGCTTACGGCTGTTAATTCCGTTATGCTTACATAAGGCCATTATCCTACGTTCTACCTCGTCCTGAGGATCTTCTGTGTTGTATATCAGTACCGGACCTGTCTTTATAGGCGGAGAGCCTGTTAGGTTCTTCCCTGTAGCCACGCTAAGAGCCTCTAGCATGGTGAACATGGACTTACCCACTCCTCCGGGCGCCACGGTTAGCGTGACGTACCCCGATATGAGCCTTCCATCTAGTATCCAGTCTCTAGGAGGTATGGACTCTGACATGTGCGACACCGAATGGATGATCTTAGGTCGTACCGATGGTAGATTCAGAGAGTTGCAACCGGGCGCCTTCTCAGCGTACTGGTAAGCTCTCTGCATCTTCTCGGCTAGGTCTTCTAGACTCCATGGTGGTTCGCATCTGCCGTTCCATTCCTCCGTTAGTATCTCGACTCCCTTCGGGATCGAGATACCTAGGTTGTGCAGGTGACAGCATACCTGATAGGTGTGCGCGTCTCCCCCCTCACCCTGTAGTGCTGGGTCTACTCCTCGTAGATAGTCCTCTGCCGCCTTCACGTCTATTACGGAGTCTAGACTTATGTCTAGTAGGTCCGATGACTTAGTGGCCTTAGGCCTCTGTAGTCTGTCGGCTATCCATGTAGGACATTCGGCTATAGGTATATCTATAATGGTCGTATAGGACCCTACAGGTAGAGCACTACCGGATGCGACTACGAAACCCCCCATGGCTCTCGTGTCTATTCCGGTACCGAGTGCCCCCGCACTCGTCTTCAGTGTCATACCTTCCGGTACGCTGAAGTATAGGTGTGCTCCACCTGTGGGTGTCCTTACCTGTAGAGTGTCTACGTGTGTGTTAGCGTCGCATAACTCTGCATAAGCCTCGCTACCGAGCTTACCGTCCTTATCGTCTAGGTCTACGACGATTAGGCCGGACGGCTCGGTGGCTATGCCGATATTGTGATCTGCGTATACGCCGTTCCACCATCCTATTATAGTCCCCTCGTCCGTGGTGGCACGATGAGGCCATCCTGATATGGCAGGTTTCTTAGAGCCTTCCCGTATAGGGAAGACGTGGAAGCCCTTACGGGCTAGAGATAGAGCAGTCTCGGTCATGTGTGTATATCCCGGCTTCGTTTCCGTCATTATACCACGTGTCGGGCTTCGATGTCATCTAACTTCTCTAGCACTGTAGGTAGCCAGCTGGAGCCGTTTCCACTGAAGTCGTGTGCCTGCTGTACTTCTCTTAGGAACTCGTAAGGTAGGTCTCCTACGATATCAGGGAAGCTAGCTGTCACCTCTAATACACCTGTGAGTTTATCTATACCACGTAACTTGTCTCGAGGGATAAGCCACCCTAGAGCGCACCGCTTACACGCGTTTACGTTGTCGTATAGAGCACATCTTTTATCTGTCAGGCAGGGAGCGCCCTGCTCTGTGAGCTTCTCGCGTACTCGGTCTATAGCCTGCTTAGGTGTCCATTTAGGGTATTTCATTTCGTTTCTCCTCTTCTGTGATTAGTCTAAGTAGTGCTTCTCTAGCACTACCACCGTAACTTAGTTTCCGTAGTCTGTCCAGCTCGGGGCCTGTAAGCCATAGTTCCTTCGATAGAGCTATGGTCCTATAGAACCCCGTCTGCCAGTTGCCTCCTCCTATCTCTCTGAGCTTCTGCAGGTCGTTAGGAGCTATACTGATCTTATGTGGTAACATGCCCTTCAGGAGCATAGCCTTGCGGGCTACCTCAGGGGACATCTTGGCCATGTGCCTGTCTAGCGTTGCGGCGGTGGGTATGCGGAATCCTCCGTACCCGGACTTCTTCTTAGATATGGTGTACTTACTCATGTCTCGTCTCCGTGGAATGGTGATGAGGGGTCTAACAGTAGACTCCCCTTCGGCTTCAGACCTATGACGACCCCTTCGGGGTCTAGGAATCGTAGGTCTGTATCGTCTCCGTTGTATACTTCGTAGCCACGCCATGTCTTCGGTATCTCACGGAAGCATACTGCGACACTATGGCCTCTGTCGAGCATTCGCATGCAGGTCAGTTTATTAGTCCCCGAGAAGGAGAAGGTTAGATGGTAGTTATCGGGCATCTTAGCTTCTCGCTTGGGGATAGGTATCTTCGTGTAGTCGTAGAACTGCACGTC
>PDMW01009381.1_pt1 | contig 13184 bp, 13 predicted proteins | sample 1515511 | NCBI WGS metagenome assembly PDMW01 (sample SAMN07343023, study PRJNA328102) | Marine metagenome, whole genome shotgun sequencing project. | biome: marine; feature: bay; material: water; isolation source: viruses from water sample < 0.22 micron filtered, nuclease treated, low... ... | reverse complement strand
CTTGCCACAGTTGCTGGTGTGGCTACAGCTGCATTGGTAAATCAAGTACGTGGAAGAATCAGCGGAGTTCATATGGATTCCAATGATCCAGAAGTAAAAAGATTACAACGTAAATTGCGTAAAGCAACAGGAGATCAACACAAAGATCTTGTAGCACAAATTAAACGTAAATTACCTGGTGATGTAAACACAGCGGCTGCATTAGCAACGCTGTTGAGTACAAAAGCAGAAAGTGTTGTAGGTAGTTACAACGGAACATTTGCAAAAAGCAGAGCAAAGCGTCAGAAGATTGAACGTTTTGAATATGCTGGTGGATTGATGGCAACGTCAAGACCATTTTGCAGAAGTATGTTGGGATTACAAATGACTGAAGAGGAAATACAGAACATCTGGAATGGTGAAAGCTGGGCAGGAAAAGAGCCTGGTGATCCATTTGTAGTGCGTGGCGGATACAATTGCCAACATTATTGGGTGCCTGTAGAGAATTTTGAAGAAGAGTAAAAGGATAAATAAAGCTATATAAGTAGATTATATGATCCAACCCTAACTTAATAAAGGAAATTGACATGACAAATGAAACTCATGGTATTACTGAAACTACAGACACTGGGGATGTAGATGCAGGCCAAATAAATGAATCCCAGGTTGAAGCCAAGACATTCACTCAAGATGAGGTAAATGAATTGATTGGTAAACGTGTTGCCCAAGTCAACAAGAAATATGAAAATGTTGATATGGAAGAATACAAAGCACTCAGAGGCTTGAAAGAGCAGATTGAGGAAGAGACATTGATCAAGAAGGAAGACTTCAATGGTGTTCTCAAGAAACAAAAAGACAAGTCAGAAGGAGAAATCCACAGACTACGTAGTGAACTTGAGAGTATTAAAATTGATGGTGCATTAATTGATGCGGCATCTAAAGCCAAAAGTGTTGCACCTGATCACGTGGCTCAACTATTGAGAAAGAACATTAAACTAAGTGAAGACGGACAAGTAATTGTTACAGATTCAGAAGGTAAACAACGTTATACGGATTCAGCTGATCCTATGAGCGTACACCATTTAGTAGAAGAGTTCCTATCAAGTAACCAGTATTTTAAGAGTGCAGGCCCTAGTGGTGCAGGCTCTACGGGTAATACAATTAACGCTGATCAAAAAGATTTTGATTTAGCACAACTTGACTTAAACAAGCCTGAGCATAGAGAAATCTATAAAAAGATGAAGGCTCAAGGTAAAGTTTAATTTTATAATATATAAAGGAAAATAATATTATGGCAAACTCAGCATACGGATCAGGCATCAACTTAGATGCAATGGTGGTCCCGGTACAAGCAGCAACCGTATTTGCAGCACAAGAGAATTCATTATACCTACCAGGTGTATTAATTCCATCAGTAGAAGTTCCAGCAGGATCAGCCTCAGCTCAAGTAGCTGTTATGGGTTCAGTAACTGCAGCTTCAATTTCAGCAGAAGCAGCTCCAGGCGTAGATTTTGAAACTCTACTTCCTTCAGATACAAAGAAAACTATTGCTTTAGATCTTTTAGCAGCACGCACAGTTCTACGTGACATTGGTGGCATTGACACTAATGACATGGGTAGAATCATGGGTAACGCTATTGCGGCTAAAGTTGATACACTAGTATCTGTTCAACTTGGTAGCTTAACAGCACAAGAATCATTAGGTGTAGACTTATTGACAGAATTGTATAAAGCAATTGGTGCCGTAAGAGCAGCTGGTGAAACAGGTCCACTTAATTGTGTAGTTTCAGCAGGCGCATACCAAGGCTTTATGGAAAAAATTGGTTCATCTGCATTTGCAGGTGGTGAAACACAAAACGCAGCTATGCGCTCTGGTTTCATTGGAATGATTGCAGGTACTCCTTGCTACGTTTCAGCTTACTTGAATGACACAAACACAGGTCTTACAAACACTAAATTTGCAGTGTTCTCTGGAGACGCTCTACGCATGGCTATGCAGGGTGGTGTTAACGTTGAAGTTGAAAGACGTGCAGCGGCAGTTGGTAATGATATTGTTGCTTCAGCAGCATTTGGTGTTGACGTTATTGACGCAACACGTGGTATCATTGTACAAGACGCAGTATAATAGAGCTTAAAGCAAACTGGAGCGGGCAACCGCTTCAGTTATTCAACAGGAGAAGAAAATGGCATTTGCTACAAATACAAATTTAGAAGAATACGCTCCAGAAGTTTTCCAACAAGGAGTTGATGATTGGACAGATGAACTGGCCAAAGCACAGACTGATGTTATCAACATGATTCAATTCAAGTGGTGGAATAAATTCTATAGCAGAAGTGAATTTGATAGTAGTAAATTAGTTGAAGCACAGTGGACTAAAACTACAGTATATCAAGCCTTATACGGTTATATTCTGCCAAGGTTATCTACATTCAGACCAGAAGGTGATCCCTACAGAGAACAATTATCTTTTTATAAAGATAGGTTCAATGAAGAATGGGAATTACAATTTGGTGTAGGAATAAAATATGATTTTGAAAATGACGGAACTATTAACAATTCAGATGTTAAACAAGTAAGTCAAACTAGGTTGTATAGATAATGGCACGCAGAGAAGATATTTTAGTAGAAATAGTTGGGCGTTTAAAAGCGCAACGCAGTGTGAAACTTGGCGTAGTTCAAAGAGATCCAATTGTGATTGAAGAACTTGCCGCAACTGCCTTTCCTGCTGTTTACATTGAGACCACAGATGAGGACATTGAAGATATTACTATGTCAATGGGTGCATCAGGGTTAATACGTAAAGGGTTAATGGAAGTCAGCATTGTGCTAGTAGTGGGTGGAAGAGAACGTGATACGCAAAGAAATATTGCCGTAGAAGCTATTGAAAACACACTAATGGCAGATAGGAGTTTAGACTCAACTGTAGAAGACATTAGGCTCACGAGAGTTGAAACTATCACAACGGGTGAAAGTGCCCCTTTTGCTAGTTGTGGGATGATATTCACTGTAGAATATTGTTACCAATTAAATAATACATAAAGGAGATATTACATGGCATGTATATCAGGAAAAAATGGTGCTTTATCAGTTGATGGCGGAACTAGTAACATAGCTCAGTTAACTGCTTGGACTATTACACAAAACGCAGAAACAATTGAAGCCTCTTACATGGGCAATGATTGGAAATGCATCAAACCAGGTAACCTAAGTTGGGAAGGATCAGCGGAAGCTGTTTTTGACACAACTGAAACATACCCAACAGTTGGCGCAGTAGTTGATTTGGTTGCTTATGAAATAGCAGGCACAACTACATATTCAGGAAGTGCAATTGTTACGTCAATTGAAACATCAGTAGGTGTTGAAGATATGATCACAGCATCATTATCATTTACTGGTGATGGCGCACTTACAACCACAGCACCATAAGAAACGGGAGGACAAGTTAATGGCTAATTCAAAAGCAGGAATTAAAAAAGAACTGTATGCAGACATATCCAAAGACTTGTCCACTTTCTCACGTGACTTAGTTGCAAACTTACGTGCAACCACCCCAATTGATACAGGTAGAGCACGTAAAGGCTGGCAAAACGTTTTCCGTGGAATGAACGGAAGAAAGATTGCACCATTGGCCAAGAATACAGTCCCATACATTGGAGTATTGGATTCAGATAAAACAAGTAGACAAGCACCCAACGGGATAGTTGAAGTTGCCCTACGTAAAACAACAAGGAAATAATTATGAGCGTATTAAACAAAGCAAAAGGTCATTTTAGAGACCAATTAGCAGGAGATTTGAATAAGATTGAAGTACCAGAATGGGAAACAACAATCTATTTTAAGAATATATCAACGTTTGCACAGGAACAAAAAGTTCTTGAGTTGCATGCAAAAGGTGAATTAGTTGCCGCCTTGGTAGAAACATTGATCCAAAAGGCGTTGGATAAAGATGGTAAGAAACTATTTAAGAACGCAGACAAAGATGTACTGATGCGTGAAGTTGATCCAAATATCATTATCCGTATCTGTACTGAACTAAATGCCGCCAAGGATGCAGCAAACGGTACTCTGGGAAACTAACAGAGGATCTTGACACACTCTTGCTCTTCAAAATTGCTGGAGAGATAGGACAAAGTGTAGAATGGATCCTGCACAATGTAAGCACACTGGAGTTGCAGGGCTGGGCTAAATATTATGAATACCAGTACCAGCAACAAAATAAAAGGATGAACTAATGGCAGATTATAATATTAATATCAACGCCAAGGACAACGCAAGTGGATCAATTGGTAAGATCTCAGGCGGACTTGGTGGGCTTACAGGAAGTGCCAATAAATTTAAGGTTGCAATGGGAGCGGCTGGTGCCGCTTTTGCTGCCTTAGGTGCAGTTAAAATTGTTGGTGATAAAATTACAGCAATGGATGACTTGGCCAAGAGTGCAAGGAGTGCCGGAGCAGCAATGAGTGGGGAAGCATTTGAAGGCTTCCAAGTAATGAAACAAGCTATGAATGAAGCAGGTATTGATGCCGCTACATTTGATAGAGCTATGCTTCAAACCACAAGCAGATTAAAAGCAGGAACAGAAGGACAAAAATCATTTGCCGCTGTTACTGATAAACTTGGTGATAGTATATTAGACTTGAACGGCAACTTAAAGTCAGGTCCAGATCTATTACAAGAAATGATGAACGCCTTAAATGAAGGCAAGATTACAACAGAAGATTTTGCAAAAGTTGTTGGTGGACGTGCTGGTCCATTAATTCAACAACAGTTTGCAAGCATGAATGAAAGTGCAGAAGATCTACAAGCCACGCTTGATGATGTTGCACAAAACACAAACATTATTCCATTAGAAGCGGCTGAACAAGCAGAAGCATTCAATGACAACATTGGACGTTTGAAAGAAGGCTTGGGTCAAATGATGACTGATGCAATTACACCGCTGATGCCAATGTTATTAGAGCTCAGTGAAAACATATTAGCAAACATGCCTGCTATTATTGAAAAAGTACAAACAGCAATCAGCAATCTACAACCTGTATTTGAATTGATAGGTACACTACTTACAGAAGTTATAGTTCCAATCTTAACTAAAGTATTTGAATACTTGGGATTTATAGCAGAAGCAATTGCACCACTTGTTGACAGTGCATTACCATTATTAAAAGAAGGTTTCCAATTCATTGTTGATGTAATTACAAGTGCATATGAAATAATGAAGACTGTTTATGAGATTGCATTACCGGCGCTTGAAGCAGGATTCAACGGATTAAAAGCTATTGTTGATGCAGTTGTTGGTGTATTCCAAAAAGCTGTTGATACATTAAGTGCAATCAAACAAAAAGCAATAGAATTAAAAGATGCTACAGTAGGTGCATTTGGTAATATGAAAGATGGGGTTGTTAACAAAGCAAATGGTATGTATAACGGCGTGAAAGATGGCGCAAGTAGTATGTATAATTACTTGGTTGGTAATAGTGTTTTTCCAGACCTACGTGATGCAGTTATTGCCTCATTCAAAGACATGAAGGTTGGAAGTGTCAGTGAAATGCAAAACATGACAACACAAGTTAACCAATCAGCTATGGCAGGTGCACAAACATTTGAAGATGTATTTGCCAGCACATTAGGAAACGCATTACAAACAGGTAAATTAGACTTGGGTGGCTTTGCTAATTTCTTCCAACAAAAATTAGGTTCAATGGCACAAGGTGCTGGTGGATTTGGCGGCATACTAGGTAAAGTATTTGGCGGTGGCGGAATGGGAGGCGGTGGCCTTGGTGGCATGTTAGGTGGACTATTTGGTGGCGGCGGTGGCGGAGGTCTCTTAGGCGGATTAGGTAGTATGTTTGGTGGCTTCTTTGCAAACGGCGGAACATTAGGCGCAGGCAAGTTTGGTATAGCAGGAGAATCAGGTCCAGAAATTATTCACGGACCAGCTGGTATTACTCCAATGAATCAAATGGGCGGCAACGCACCTGCGGTAAATATAACTATACAAGCAATTGACACGCAAACTGGAACAGAGTTCCTGCTTAAAAACAAAAAAGCAGTAGAAGGTATTATCCAGAGTGCATATAACAAACGTGGAAAACAGGGGATTTATTAATGGCTGACATGAGACAAATATTTACGTATCCAAATAACTTGGCTACAGATTACATAGATCCAAATTATGTAGGTGATGCTTTTGGCGGAATGACCCGCAGAATAAATCATTTATTAGACGGGTCATACAAGACTTGGCTAAATCCTTTGGTACTAACAGCTACCACAAGTGAAGTTATGCAAAACATTTCAAAGTTTGGCAACTTTTATGAAAACGTATCATACGCTGGACATTTATCACGTTATGATTTCTGGAATCAGCCAATGGTTATTGCAACAAAGAAATTAATTGACAGTGTTCCAATGACAGCAGATGTTTTTGCTCAACCAATGAGTATTTCATTAACAACAACAAATGACTTTAATGATGGAATGCGGGTATCAACATCAGGAGTTGATGGAACATTTGGTTTTGATATAGCCAACGGTGTTTTTCCTGAATTATACTGTAAGATAATTTCACCTACTGAAATTCAAGTTGCAACAGATGAATCTTTAGTAAATCTTGTCACTTACCCAGGCGGCAATTACAATTTTACCCTTACATCTGACAAGTTCAACGTTAACTCAACGAGGTATATATATGAAGATGCAAATCACAATATAATAGTAGGTAATGGTTTTAATAATGTCCATCCATCATCTGCTAATTTTGAATTAGATTTAACTACAATATTTGGTTCATTAAATATAATTCTTCCCAATGGAACACCTATTACACTTTCCGCTTCTTCAGGCAACAGCTGGAGCAATGATAATAGATTGTACAATACTTATTATCTATACAATATTCCCACTGGTCAACCTTTTAGTCCCACTTCAGACCATATATATACTCTTTATAGAAATACAGCAATATTACCAAATGTACTACCAACAGATAGAGCAACTATGTATAGCAGTTTAGAGTTTCCATTAAATGGTGATATTGTTCCTGCTACAATACTTGAAACAAATCCTGCAAAAATAAAGTTTGCATCAGCGCTACCATTAGGATCAGCTTGGAACATTTGGATACGTGATGATATCCGTTGGAATTCAGGGCGTTATTTTGGAAAAAATGGAACACTGGAACAGTGGGCAGGTTCAAGTCCGCAATCTTATGCTGCTTTATTTAACTTGGCCAATCAAGTTATAGACCCAGTAGATGGATCTTATACATATGAAATTTACCGTGACAATCACAGCGGACCAGCTCTTGATTTTTCCCCAGTAGAAGTTCCAATTGCTATTAATATTTCTTTTATGAACAAACCACATTTAACGGCAAATTCTCCAATGCCGCCGCAAGGAACACCTGACAATGGATTTGGTTGGGCAACAGTAAACCACGTAAGAATAAAAATTACAAAACCCTGGGCAACTGACATTATTGACGGAGAAAAATTTTATATTTATCAAGATTACCAATTAACACAATCACCGTATTTTTTGAAATCAGTTCCAAGCCTTGAAACATCAACTTATAAAATATTTGATGTTTATAGAAATAGTGGGTTGACAAACATTCTTGATATTTCATATTTGAGTAATTTTCAAAATTCACTTACTGTACCAACCAGCCTCAATACTGATGGATCTATATCCTTGCCAGTAACCACAGCAAACAGTCCTTTGCTTGGGACATATATACAAGCAGGCGCTGACTACCCACAATACGGCATTGAAAATAATGAGTTGCTTACATTAAATTATGCGTCAGGGTTATATGAAATAGTTGGCAAAACTCAACAAAGTACACGTATGAATACATGGATGATAGGGTTCTCTGATACTGAAAGAATGATGTCTCCTTACTCTACAAACTTGGCATATGATTATAGCGGCGGTGACTATGACGGCCAACCAAGATTTTGGATGTTAAAAGATGTTGCTGATATAGTATTCAACAGTAGCGGGCAAGCTACATTTACCCCAACCTCTACAATCCAAGAAGGACAAAATACCTGGTTTAATAGTTATTTCAAGTTTAACTCAACAAATCCAGCTGATAACCTGTGGACAAAATCAACACAATATACAACTTCTTATTGGAATGGTAAAGAATATACTCTTATATACGGAGGAGCGTATGATAATACATCTACACCGCCTAGTGCATTGCATAGAGATGGCTGGAAATATTGCCCAATACCAAGCAATGGTCCAGTATATGCACCTCATAATGTAGGGTTAAAAATAGGAAAAATATCAATTTATGAAGACCCGGCTAACACAGGCTCACCTGGCAGATATGAAAATGGAACTGAAGTAACTGATTTTCCAAGTAGTTTCCCATCAAGAAACAGCGGTGGATACCCCACATTTGCTTATCAGACAGCAACGGCAGCACCAGCTGATTACACTGGAGTAACTGGAACAAACGGGTATTGTAGATTTGATAATTTTGTGTCTGATGGTCAGAATGTTAAAAACCTGGGTGTTTATTCAAACTATGACAAAACAGTTGCTAATGTTAATTTTGATTGGACTACAAGACCATACACTGGTGTTACAAATAGTGTAGACCCTGCAGGTGATAATTACCCAGTAGGAATAGATGTAAGCAATACTAATGTGAGATGGTATTTGGGAACTATAGATTGGGTTATAGGGCAAGCCCTTCAACTTACTATGAACAACTCAGGTGGAACAGCATTTGTTAAAACTGTTTATGTAAATCCAATACCAGCTTCACCTTACATTGAATTTTACAATGATGATGCTCTTACAAATCCATATACAAGTACTGATTTTATCAGTGATTGGACTCCATACATTGATGCAAGTGATACAGGTTATTTACAAGTGTTCACTCAAGAACCTGTACATGCGGTAATGGGTCCAAACGGATTTAAATATGGTAGTGTTGATGTTGCACCAGTGAATTCATTTTCACTAAGACTTAGAAGTACTGTTATGCCACCATTTATTATAGAATATCCACAAACAACATCAATGAATATTAAAGGTTTATATGTACAAACAGGTAGAACTAATTTAATTGATAAGCCTGTTACAACTTCAACAACAATTACTCCTGTAAATCCTAACCCCCAGGGTGTTATAAACCAACCCTTGGTTAACAGTACAACAGGAAATATTGGACCATATAGTGCAGCCGGTTCAAACCCATATGAAATTGATACAGTTAGTTTGTTATTACCTGGTAATCAAACATACCATTACAGAGATGCAAACAATCAAGTGGTGCCAGGTGCTCAAGCAAACACAAGTAAATATTGGAAAGCTGGCTCAAGCACACCAAGTTATTATACAAACGGAGCCGCATCAGCAACATTTAGTACTACAGTTGACACTGATGGATATTTACAAAATGTAACATTAGTTGAAGACCCAGGTTCAGAAGGTAGATACCCAACAGGTGAAGATATAATGGTTGTTATTGAAAATAAAACAGATGAACACACACCTGCACCATTACCGCTAGCTTTACAGGCAGATGTATTTGATACACATGATGAATGGGCAGATAATGCACCAAGCAATGAAAAAGTATGGCCAGATCACGTAACACCAGCAAGTGCAAGTATTGTATACAATCAACCTACTATTGCAAATATGTCACAAAACGGTGTAAAATATACACGCAGTAGTGGATTTACAAAGTGGGTACTGGAAGTAGAATATCCACCAATGAAAGCAGAGGACTTCCAAAAGTTCCACGCTGTGGCTCAAGCAATGGCAGGTCAAAGCAAATCAATTTATTTCAAACTGAGAAACAAAGACAATGTCAGCATACTATGGGCTGATATGATGAAGCCAGGCAGTTCTGAGTCAGCGTTAAGCATCCCAACAGCACCACTATTTGATTATACTCCACAAGGGTCATTGACGTTGCATCTTGAAGGATTAACAGCAAGTGACCCAGAAGCGTTCCGTGAAGGTGAAGTGTTTATTGCAGGTGCAAATGAAAATGGTAGTTTACACACAGCCATTGGTGCAGCAGCTTCAAATGTATTTGGTGAAACAAAAGTTAGAATGCCTTATGGAATAAGAAGTAATATGGCAAACTCACATAAAATTTTCAAAAATCCATTCTGGGCAATAGTAACACTCAACAGTGATGCGTTTGAATACAGTGTGGATGTAAACAATTATTATACTGTGAGCGTAGCATTTGATTTAGATCAATGGGGTAGTTAAATGGCAACATTAGCAGAAATAGTTGAAAGAAAAACTATAGAATATTTTGATTGCGTAGCAATAGACATTGACGCAAATCATACATATCTTATGACACAAGCACCTTATGATCTAAAGTTAACTCACAATACAGTGTATCCAGCTTATGCTACATTTAAAGCCGCAGGTGGATTGCTTGCTATCAGTGAAATTACAGACAACGCAGTGTTTAGTGTTGAAAAACTTAACATAACTGTAGCTGGTATTGTTCCACTGAATTCCACTGATGATCCAATAATGATTGAAGCACAAACGTTAGAATACATTGACAAACCAGTTACAATTTATAGAGCATTCTTAAATCCTGATAACGCAGAGATCAATGGATCAATAGTAGAACATCAACTTGTAGTATTCAAAGGTTATATTGATGCTATGAATATAACACAAGATTCATCAGGTGATACAACCCAAGTAAGCATTGATATCAGCAGTCATTGGACAAATTTTGATAGAGTATCAACACGCTATACAAACAACACAAGTCAACAGGCATATTTTGCTACTGATGTTGGATTTCAATACGCAGTTGATATTCAAAAAGAAATTACTTGGAGAGAACCAGGTTAATGAATGGTGCTACACAAAAGAAAGTAGGACTGTGGTTAGCTGAAAAGCAACAGCAGGCCTATGTGCGTGGCAAGAATGATTGTTGCACACTGTTTATGGAATATCATGATTATATGCATGGAACAAAAACACTGAAATCAATTTATAATAAATACACTAACAAAACAGGCGCTATTAGAACAGCCCGTAAATTTAATATTACAGGTGAATGGCTACCAAAGCATGGTTATAAACGTGTAGATAATCCACAAACAGGTGATATAGTTATAGTGGATACAACGTTGTATCCAAGTGGATATATTGTTTGTATGAATATAGCTTGGACAAACGTAGATGGTGCTAATAGAATGAAAAGATTTGCATTAGAAAAACCAGATCAGCCTTACAGCATATGGAGACATAAAACCCATGGGTAAAGAAGTAGTACAAAAATTAGTTGGTAAAGCCTTTGGCGGTTCATTTTCAAACAGCCAGCAACGTAGAGCTGAAAAATCACAACAACATCAAGTAGTTGCAAGTGTCCGTGCCAACGTTATGGTTAACAAACAATCAAATAATGATCCAATTTACCCAATGTATGGACAACAACGCATGGGTGGAACAAGAGTGTTTGTTGCAGCCAGTGATGGTGCAGGTAATGTGCAAGGCATTGATGCCAACGGTGATGCAACTAATACAGAATATCTAAATATGGCTATTGCTATGTGTGAAGGTAATATCAGTGATATAACACAGCTATGGTTCAATGATACAGTTGTTTGGGACAGTGGTGTTAATGGAACCAAAACCCAGAATGCCAGTGGTGGATATGAATTACAAAACTTCATGTCTGGGACAAAATTTACAGGTATAAATTTTTACATTGCATGGTATCCTGGAATATCAGGTCAATTTACTGATGCAACATTAACTGCCAGTGTTGGTAGTAGTGTTTGGGGTAGCAATCACAGATTACAAAGTGTAAGCTATTTGGCAATAAAACTTCAAGCAGATGAAAGGTTTGGTGGACAGTTGCCAACATTCAATGCAACACTACAAGGCAAACAAATTATAAACGTGAGTCAGTTAACTGAAGGTGATCAATCTGGTGATCTTGGACCAGGTGATTATACAAGTAGTGCAAATCAAAACCCTGCAGACGTAATGTATGATTATTTAATTCATCCTTTTTATGGAAAAGGATTGGATAGATTAGGAAATGGAACTTGGGTTGCAGGAACAAATATTAACATAGCAAGTTTTCAACAAGCAAGATTAGACTGTGCAGCAGCACGTAGTGGCAGTGGATATCCATTGAATGGCTTCTTACAGACAGACAGACAAATATTTGACAACATCAGTGAGATATTAGAAACTTGCAACGGCATGTTATTGTTTGTTAATGGCAAGTATGAATTGCGTATCCGTAAGAAAAATGAACAACTAACTATTCCAAACACTGCATTTTTTACAAAAGATAACATACTTGGTGAAGTTTCATTGGTACTTCCAACCAAAGCAGCTAAACTAAATAAAATTACAGGACATTTTAATAATGCCGCTGAAAAATACAATGATGACTTGGTGGTATATCAAAATTTTACATATAAAGCTGAAGACGGTGGCGCTATATTAGAAACAAAAGAAGATTATACTATGATCACTGACGCAACATTAGTTAATGATTTGGTTACACAAATGGTAGAGCAAAGTAGAAATTTATATCAACTGAGTTTTACAGCGGCTCATACAGCATTGTTATTAGCCAGTGGTGATGTAATTGAAGTAAGACTTGATGACTTGGGTTGGGGAGCTGGAGTAGGACAAACACGTAAATATTTTAGAGTGCAAGAATTAAAATTAACTGATGATAATACAGTTGAAATAATTGCTACAACATATGACAGTGCATTGGAGTTATAAAAAATGAGCGTAATTACACTAAATTCAGGAACACAACATCAGTACACACCAAGTGGATCAGATGTGCAAGGCAACGTTCATTTAGATAAATTAAGTGATGTTACTGTAACAAGTGTTCAAAACAATCAAATATTAAAATATGACAGCACAACATCACAGTGGATTAACACTTCATCAGGCGCAGTTACAAGCCTAGATAGTTTAAGTGATGTTGTTATAACAGCCGTGTCAAATGGACAAGTATTAAAATATGACAGCGCCACAAGTAAATGGGTAAATGGAACAGACAGTGCCACAGTGGCAATGGCTGATATTACAGATGTAGCAATTGCCAGCTTAACAAATGGACAAGTTTTACAATACAACAGCACCACAACTGATTGGGAGAATGCAGACATTGTAGCTACTTCCGTAGACGGTGGAACATACTAACAACATATAG
>PDMW01047123.1_pt1 | contig 13212 bp, 26 predicted proteins | sample 1515511 | NCBI WGS metagenome assembly PDMW01 (sample SAMN07343023, study PRJNA328102) | Marine metagenome, whole genome shotgun sequencing project. | biome: marine; feature: bay; material: water; isolation source: viruses from water sample < 0.22 micron filtered, nuclease treated, low... ... | reverse complement strand
TCTTACCAATACCAATACGATTCAAACCTACAGAAAGTAAGGAATTTATAATTTTATATCTACTGGTACTGTCTTTTACTGCTAAATCTATTGCAACGCCTTTTGTATGGCTGCTTGTACCATCCCTGCCCTGCTCTAATTCCCAAATTTGCGTTCTAAGGCCCGATGTTGGAACGAATGGTATCTTAGCAACCATCCTTGCTATATCTAGTTTTTTCATAAAGTTTTCATCCATGTCTGTTAGTTTACATGGTGGCACACACTTTGTAAAATCACTATCTGTAAAATATTTAAGTGCCATACTGCTCCTTTAACAGTTTTACCTCTTCCTCGGTTAGCCCGCTTTCACCCTCCGGCATTAAGTTTACTGGTATATACCTATTATTGTCACCGATTGGCTCGTAGCCCATTTCAGTTCTTTTTTCATCAGCAGTAAGCCACCAGGCTTTACTTAACCACTCTACCTTGTCTGCACTATCCTGGTTAAGCGCGTCAATGCTTTGTATATCAAAATCCAAATGATACTGCCTACCAGTTGCCCTATTAAATGTTGGCACTAAACACCGATTAAGTTCTGCAAAATCCCTACTAAGTTCCGGTATCACATTATCCAAGTACAACTGCTTACGGCTTTGCTCTTTGTTGGCATTTGTTTTGTTATCCGGGTCATTAAGTAATTCACTAGGAAAGTTATAAACATTACATATATCGCGTTGCGACATTTTACCTGCTTCAATTATCTCCAAGTCCACTGGTGGCATACCAAATTTTTCAAACCCAAGTTTTACGCTGCTTACTAACCAGGTTTTATAACTATCCGGTCCTTGCATTTGCCGCAGGTATTGTTCCAGTTGGCTTCGCTGCATCGGTGTTAGTTGTTCTAAGTCCGGGTCTGTTGGGAACACAACACCACTAGCGCCGCCATTTTTTAGGGCCTTGCTTAACGCCTGGTCACCATCATTACCCAACCGTATAGAACGGCGCGCTGCTTTTAAAGGGCTCATACCGTATAAGTGTGAACCTACTGCATCGTAGTCCGGATTCCAATATTTCCAGTGCATTACACTATCGGCGCTTAACTTATGGCCATCGTGGCCGTACATATCAATTATGTAACCCTCAACCAAACTTTCATACGTAGGGTTGGCCACTATTTTTGTGTACTGCGAAGGCATTACCCACATTTCGCCAAACGTTCCATCTCCTAGTTCTAAAAAGTGTGTGTAGCCATTACCAGTAATTAGCTGAAAGCCCTTCATGTTCTCATACCATTCCGGGTAACCTTGTAGCGGGTTGGGCTTGTTTATAAGTTTGTACAATGGGTCATTATAATCATCAACTTCTTCAAATGCTTCGTTCTTTAAGGTTAGCAAGTTATCTAATGTGGCCTGCGTTGCCTTTGTTCTTATAGACCTGCTTAACTGCTTATACTTTAGCGCCTTTGTTTTGTTTTTTTCAACATGCACTATCGGTGGAACTGCTGCTGCGGCTTTTGTAATACCATTAACAACACTGTAAACATCGGGATTATATTCGTACCCATCATCTATATAAGCATATTGGGTGTCATCTAGGCTAATTGGTAACCCGCGATGAAATCGAAATAATTGTTTGTTAAGTTCGTTTACTATTTTTGTTTGCGGCGCTTTTGTTTTACTAAAAGGCAATAAATCTAGTAGGGTCATGCTGCGTAATTTTGGTTATAAAGAAATTAACAATTATTTACAACATTAGAAACATAGAAAAAAGCCAGTGACTTTTCACAGTCACTAGCCTAAACAATACATAATGGAATATGAATCTACTTATGTTAAAATAGAGAATAGCCTTCTATATTCCTTATCAAAATTTAAACGCTCTTTATGGCTTTGCCGCATGTGTATTACAGTTGAGTGGTGTAAGTCTAACAACCGGGAAACTTCTATCATACTTATAGAAACCCAGTTTGCAAATAAACACCTATAACGCACGTGCTTTGTTTTTCTACTTTTAGCAAACAATTCATCATAGGTAATATCTAGAGTGCAACAAAATTTATACACATAGTTACCGTAATCTACAACTGGTAATTCACCAAGTTGTTGTTGATAACGATTAAAAGCATCTAATGCCATAGTGTACATTATTGCTCTTGCTTTTGTTTTTCCAACTGCAATTCTCTAACTGTTTGAAAACTTGGGTTTTTTGCAGTACCTGCTCGCAATCGATAAAATTTACCTGCATCCATTCTTAATTTTTTAGCCAGTGTTGGTATGTGTTGCGTGCCTAACCACACTCGTATTTCTTCTTCTTCTTTGTATGATTGTAGCATATTATTCCTCCACCCAGGTTAGCTGAGCGCCGCTATACATTTTGCGCACCTCGTATGTGATACGGTCTGTAAATCCAATTTTACTTTCGCCTTCTAAACTAAAGTAAGTAAAGTTGTTATAGGCGTGTTGAAATTTTAAGTCCATTTCATAATATGTTATTGGCTCGCCTTTGTAGTCTGTGCAGTTTATTGTTCTTAATATTCCAGTCATAGTATTGTTAATTATATGTTGGGTATAGTATAGTGATTATTTCGCTACCTGCCAATTTACGCTTATAAAGTTGCTGCGGTAAACTAGCTGCGGTTGTAGTTTGCCGGCCACCATGGCCAACATGCTCGCGGTCGGGTGCAGGCACTGTTACCATGCCTAAGTACTTTTGCTTGTTGCCCTGCGCTACGTAGTACTCAACGTACCAACCACTCAACTTTGCATCATCTTTGTACAAGTTTACGTGGCATGTGCTATCTAGGTATTCTTTTCTGCTTGCTTTCATAGTATTGTTTTAGTTTAAGTTTAAGTCAATTACATACATTTTAGCTTCATATAAGGTTGCAAATAACTGGTCATATTGCTCTTCCTCATACCGTGCAAACACTGCGTCATCTACGTGGCTTATTGCCCATTTACATTCGCCCTCGATTGTAGCATCATAACAAATGGTAAAACCGTTGTCGAGTAAGTAGTGGCCTGCTAGTATTTTTTTCATTGTCGTATTGTTTTGTTTTTGTTTAACTATAATAAATCTACACCTTTTCAAATTACCATGCAAATTTATTTGCAAGTTATTTTTAACTATTTTTAAATAAAGTTATAAAAGGGCCTAAACAGTATTGTCTAAGCCGATTTATAAACATGATAGTGTGCAAATTTTTTATTTTCTAAGCGTTTTTCTAGTTCATTATTGCCTTTAAAAGCCACAACATCTGCCATGTCTGTGCGCGCCTTTATCTGTTCTAGCTTTTCATCCCACGCAGCAGCATTATTACATGCCCAGGTTGCATAGCTTTTACCACCAGTTGCGCCACCCCAACCACTTAAAAAGGTATCATGGCCCTGCACAAAGTAAATGTGCGTTTCCTTTTCTTGTTCTGTTCTATCGTCTTGTATTGTTTTCATTGTTTTGTACGTTTAATTATTGTTCTTATTAGTGTTGAATCTTTGTAGTTGCTTCCGCATTCCTGGCACACATAATCGAAATCATGCTTCGCTTCTACCCAGTTATCTTCGGTATATAAATAGTTGCAGCCATGGCAGTGTCTTATTTCTTCGTTTACATACCCAAAAGCAGTAAGTTCCTCTAGCCTATTCTCATCAATTATCATTACTGTATTGCACATTGTATTGTAAGTTATGGGCCGCCGGAGCGGCCCTAGTTAATGTTTAAAGTTGGCGCTCTCTTACTGCGAAGTGTTCTCTATTGCCCACCTTGTTAATAATTTTATCAGCCAGTACAGTGCCTGCATCGTTAGTTGAGGTGCTATAAAAAATCCACCCATAGTAGCCATCTTTTTTGCATCCAACCTTCTTAGCAAACCGCCAGTCCTTGCCTACATATTTTACGCAAACCCAGTTGGCATCTTGGTATTTCATTTCGGGGTCGGCCTCGTGTTCCTGCACTACCTTATTTAGGTTTTTTCTAAGCATGTATGCATCTATTTCCATTAACATTTTATCTTGTTCTTTAGTTATTTTTTTAAATTTTAACATAGTTGTATTGTTTAGTTATTGTTTAGGTAAAGAGGGCAGCTCCTTTCAGAGAGCCACCCATTAGAGTTTTAAAAAATTACTTCAGCGTTTCTGTAATCGTAACCGTATTCGCTAATCTTTTTATCCCACAATACCCAAGCTTCATTTTCTTCGAGGTCAAAATAAGTTCTTGTATCTTTGTATTCTTTTATTCCCCATACATCTATTTTTGCTTTAGCTAATTCTATCATACACTTACCACTAAATCTATTAATGCTTATAGTGCATGTTCTTTCTTCTGTTCGCATATAAGCATAATCAAATATTGGCCCTTTATCTGTTTCGGTGTAAACAGTGTACATTTTTACGTTGTTGGATTCTTTAAGTGTTCTCATAATTGTAATGTATTGTTATTGTTAATTCACAAGTAATCTAGTTATAAGAAAATTACCATGCAAATTTATTTTAAACTTTTTTTAAACTTATTTATAGAAATGCCCTTTACATACCCATATTAAGCGTTTTTTAGCTAAAAAAAATTTTAAACCAGGCTTATATCTAGTGTTTTTTTCTTTACCCTGGCCATTACTGCGTACCGCCCTGCATCTATTGCGTGGTTATAATTATCCATTGGCTTGTTTGTAGGGCTGCCGCTTCGGTCTTTGGCCCAAGTATAGCTGCTAAATTCCTCAACTATGTTTTTACTTTGTGCATGTATTTTTATTGGGTAATCTTGCAGCAGTTGTATGCCATACATTACACTATCTTTACCCTTTTGTGCGGGTATAACCCACACGCCATTGTTACGCAGTTCAGCAATGCTTTTAGGTTCGGCGCTATCGGCTATTATTTCATCATCTATGCCCAGGTCTTTTATAAGCCTAGATATACTTTGATTGGTAAGCTGCTTCCGGTATATATGTTCGCGCCAGTATAACGCGCCGTGTGCATATCGTATCTCAACTAGGGCAGTTGGGTCATTGGTAAAACCCCAGTCTAAACCGTACACGCGCCATTTATAATTTTCGGGCCATTCGTTTACCGTTTCAAAGTCGGGGAACACCAGGCCCTCTAACCGGCCCACCTGGCCCATGCCATATACCATCCACCTAAATTGGTTGGCAGTACCCGCCTTAATGTTTTCCGGTGTAGGTTCATAGCTTTCAATCTTGGCACGTATTGTTGGTTGTATAAATGCGTTATCCCGGTAAGTACTAACAAACCAGTCCACATCTTCGCGGCCCTGCAATTTTTCATGCGCCCAAAAAGCAGCACTAGGGTTAAAATCTATAATAGTCTGCGTAGTAGTACGCATGCTTATTTGCTCGAATATACCATAGCTTATACCATTAGCCTCATTAAAAAAACTATGGGTGCGCTTACCACTGCGCGCATCTATTTCATCGTTGTATGAGTTAAATTCAATTTTACTGCCAGTGCTAAAAGTGAACACCCTATTACTCTTATTATGGTCGGTAAGTTCTTGGGTAAAATATGGGTCATTGAATATTATGTTCTGCGCATCACGGTAAGCACCCACCCGCAGGTTCGGTATATCCTGGCCCACTACTGTTATTAGTAAATCTTTTTGGTCTTTATCAGTAGCCAGGCTTACTAGGTATTGTAGTATGCTATAAGTTTTACCACTGCTAGTACCACCCTGGTGTACTATGTATGGTTTATCGGAGTGTAGTGTCCAAAAAAATAAATCATTTACTTGTATCTTGTGGCCGGACATATTCGAATGTTACCTTGTTAATTTTTTCACCACCAGTTGTAACATCGTGGTGCTGCATACTTAATGCACGGCGCTCCTCATCTGTACACACTAGCTTATACAATGCAAGTAAACCAGTAGGGCTTGTGCTACTATGTAGCTTACTACGTAAACTTACTTTAGTTTTAGTCTTGTTTTTTTCTATGGCTTCTTTTATAGAGTTCATTTCGTTAGAATCTATTGGGAAGTGTTTATAGAATGTGGGCTTTGCTATACCCAGGTAAGCACAAACATCTTCCACGAAGAACAGATTGTTTTCGGCTATAACCGCCATGCTTTTTTTATATAAATCGTCAGTTGAATACGCCATCGTTAATAGTTTTTAAATAGTTTGCAACAAACAAATCAAAAGGTTTTTCAACACAACTTGATAGTTCAACATAAGCAATACATTCTTCGGGAAATGTATGTATTGCAAAATGGCTTTCACCAAGTAACCACATGCAAGTGTAGCCCATTGGCTTAAATTTGTGGTCCGATATATGTAATACATCAAAACCCGCATTTTCTAATAATTCAGTAAACATACTTCTAAGCGTTATGGTTGCTTCTAGGTATTCGCTTTCAAAGTAGTGCTGAAAGTTATATATCTTCGGTTGCATTGATTTCAATTTTGTTAAAGTTATTTTTAATCTCTTTTATATTGCCTTTGTAAAACACTAGTATGTTTTGATGGCACTTACCAATTTTTCTAGTACCCATATAACGCCCAACCCTCTGCGGTAATGTACCCAATGGCTCAACTAAAATAAGTTCGTTATAAAGTATGCAGCCTGCTTTTAAAAACATGGCTTTTATATCTTGTGGAAAGTTGTAATACGCGCCCGCTTTATCACGTAAGTCACCAACTACAATAAATGCAAACCGGTTATCTTTTAAACATTTTATTGCATTTGTAAAAGCGGTGTCAAGTATAGCCAAAAAATCCTGGTAATCTTTTTGATTGCTTGCATCGTTTTCTAAATCGCTATACACCTCTAAGTCAAAGTATGGCGGGCAACTAAATAATAAATCCTGGCTGCCTGGCTCTATATAGTTGCACACATTACGGCCATCATCGCAGTGGTATTTTGCTTTTAAACCTTTACACCTTTGGTTATTTAAATCAGCTTGCTCCTTGCGTAGTTCTATGCCAGTAAAGTTATGGCCCAGGTAACTGCTAACATAGCCAAATACGGTATCGCCTGCAAAACAATCAAAAGTGTTAGCGCCCTCGGGTGCGAACCATCTATTTGCTATTTCAGCTAGTACCGGGTCAAGTATTGATACACCATTGTTAATACCGGACATTAGTTCGCTTTCACTCAGTGTACCTTCCCTGCTTTCGCCATCATCACCAATAATAGTTTTCCAATGTTTTTTTCTATCGTTCCAATAACCCTGCCTAGTATCTAGCACGCTAAATGGTGGCACTATAAATTTATCAGATAACTTTTCGTGGGCTTCGCTTACCTTATCACCAGGTTCTTCATCCTTTGGTAAATCGCCAAAAAGTTCCTCAGTAGTAAAACCCCAATCAGTAAGCTCTTCTACTTCAAAATAATTGGCTAATGCATCATAGTCCCAAGCACCAGTATTTTTATTTAACCTAATATTTAACTCGCGCTCTTTATCTCTATCCAGGTTTACTTCAACGCATGGAAATTTATCCCAACCCAAAGATTGTGCGGTTTTTAATCTTTGGTGGCCACCCACTATAATATTCTTTCTATCCGGGTGCATGTTTATTATAGCCGGGTCAACCGCGCCGAACCTTTGCAGGCTTGCTTGTAAATCAGCTAACGCATTTTCGCTTAGATAACGAGGGTTATATTCTGCGGGTATTAGTTCTATAATTTTTCGCTCAATTACTTTCATTAAACCTTGTATGATATTCTTGTTTTATTCTTTTAAAATAACTTTTAGCGCCACCGGTTGCAAATAGCCCACCATCCATGCTATTACCGTTAAGCATTTTAATAATTTGATACTGCCTTTGTATTGTATCATTATCAAACTGCTCCACTTTTTTACTACTATTAGTGTAAGTTATTGGCGCTGCTTTAATATAGTTTATGGCATTTATTTTATACCACTCATTAAAACACCTGGCCAGTGCGCTTATGTTATTGCCCTTACGTGGCGCACGCTCATATACTACATCCATCATCCAATCAGCATATATTAAATCAAACAAGATGTCATCCGGAAATATTGGATTATTTACTGCTATTGTTTCATGTAAGCGCACCAAGTAGTTTAACCCATCGGCACGGTTAGTTGGTAACTCTTTTACCGCGCCTATGTCCTGATGGAAGTCGTATAATGTGTTTAAAAGGTTTTTATCGTACCCAAATTTTATGTCTGCCGCACGATAACGTTTTACATCTATCTTTGTGTATGCTATACTCATTTAAAAAGGCCTCTGCATTTTTTTGTTTTCCTTGTTTTTAAATTCTATGTATTTATTTGCCCAAGTACCTGCTCTGTATTTCCAATTAGTAATCTTATTACCTGCATGCATCCAGTTAGTGGCTTCGTAGTAATTAACAAAATTTTCTGCTTCTAGTGCTATATCTTGTTCGTTTATCTTACCATTTTTAATAAAGTAATTTACCACTTCATCTTGTGTGGGATACACACTTATTGCATTATTTTCATTCTTTTCATTCTTTTCATTCTTAGTAGTTGTTAGTTGTGTGTTAGTTGTGTGTTGCTCGTGTGTTAGCCGTGTGTTACCTGGTGTGTTAGTTTCCTCATCATCACCCTGGTAAGTATCGTAATTGCAAACACTTATAATAGTTCCATGTGTGTTACTTAGTCTGTTAATTTCTCCGGTACTTTGTAATTTGCGTAGCACAGTTCTTAAACTTTGTTTACTAAGTTGTAATTCATACGCAAGTATGTCTAGGCTAGTTATAAATGTGCCACGTTTTACCAGTGTGCCTCTATACTTTTTCTCTTTGTGGTTAGCTTTTAGAAGGCAGTGTAGAAAAACCCTAGTACAGTTGGGTTCATCGTACCACTCCCAATCTAAAAACTGTCTATGTAATTTTATCCAACCTTTGTTCATAATATATTAAAAAAGGGAACGCCCTTCGGTTGTACGCTAACCAACCAGGCATTCCCCTTGTTAGGAGAGGTCACAATGTATGCGTAGCGTACACGCTTAAATAGTAACCTTGCATTAAAGTTATAATAATTTTTCACAAATTAAAACGGCAGTCCATCTTCTATATTATTTAAATCAATATTCATTGGATTATTTGCCTGCTTTTTTGGTTGCGCATTGTTATGAGTGCTTTCTTTTGGTGCGCTTATTAAGTGTAAACGGTTGGTAAGTATTTTTGTACTCACCTTTGTTTCACCTTGTACCTCATATTTTTCATAAGTTACAGAGCCTTCTATGCAAACTTGGTTACCTTTTTTTAAATAGTTGCCGGCTACTTCTGCTGCCTTATTAAAACAAACAATGTTATGCCAATCAGTTTTTTCCTCACCACTTACATATCTGTTAGTTGCGAGTGAAAATTTACAAACTGCCACGCCACTTTTTGCGTAATTAAGTTCCGGGTCGCTACCAAGTCGGCCCATTAATGTTACATTATTCATATTATTTTTTCTTTTTTTAGGTTTTCACATTCTTGTTTAAAATATCTAGCCATGGACATTACTTCATCTTTACTCCATTTATGCAACGTGCGCGCCATTATTTCTAATTCTTGCGCCGTACCTGCACCATATAAAGCATCTATTTCTGTACCATGCCTATACTGCTCACCACTGCCATAGTTGTTACACGATTGGCATTGTGCGTGTGCATTTTTTTCTTCCCACCTGGTAGCAGTAAACCTGCGGCTCTGAAAATGGCCACAGTCCATTTCGCTCCAGTGTTTTATTGTGCTGCAAGTTACGCACTTACACAACCCATTATAATTGGCATCGCGTAAACGTATATACTTGCTAAACCACTCATCGCATGTAGCCTTAGCGGCGCTTAGGTTCTTGCTTCTTATTAAGCCCATAGTTCCGGTTGGCTACTACGTATTAACTTGTATTCAGCAAAGCTAGTTTTATTGCCAAATCTATTAGTGGTTGTACGTTTTTCACTGCTAATATTGTACCCGGCATCACGTAAGTTATATATAATAGCTGATAGCCTGGTTATACCGTATTCCTGGAAGGCTTCCCAACTGGTAATCTTACCAAAATATGTCAAGTGTTTTAATATAGTATCGTACTGTGTTTGTTTCATAATATGTTTAATTTTTGTGCTTATGTTTTTCAAACCTTCGCCAATCTACCAGGGCAATCGCAATAGCATATAAAGCAAAAAAGCCAAGTACTTTTGCAATAAAACCAACTGTGTTTAACGCACTAGTTATTATTTCCATTCTTATACTCCAGTAATTTTTTTACAGTTGTATAGGAAGGGTCTTTCACCCTTCCTTCTTTAAATGCCCTTATGCGTGGCACGTTTATTTTAACTGCATAGCTTACATCGTTTAGGTCTTGTTTTTGCAGCCACTTGCGCAAATCTTCTACTTCTTTATCTTTTTTCATTTTGTGTTATTAGTTTGTGTTGTGTAATGATTTAAAGTATTCGAAATGTTGTTTACTTACTTTGTATTTATCGCGAAGCCTGGTAGGGTCACCGCCATTGCGTACAAATTCTTCGCACTTTATCCATTCAGGCATACCTTCGTTTAACCAAGGTTTATCATCGTTATTATTATTCTTAGGCTTTGCTTTTGCCCTACCTACTACATCTTCGCCATCTAAATCCTCGGCTTCTATACCTATTAAGCTGCCCAGTGTAAAGCGCCGATAATATGTTATGCACGCGCCCACCTTTTGCGGGTCTTGTAATTCGGGTAATGGCAAAAATGCCTCTACACTTTCTCCGGTATCTATATCTATAATGCGTGTACCAACTGCATTACCCTCTATGGGTTGCAGCAGTAGTAAGTCCTCTGCTATAAGTGCGGGCCTTACCGCTTCGATAAGTTGATTTACATCAAAATACCTGCTTCCGAAAAATGGGTTGGTGCTATCCTTCCTCATCTTGTCCATTGTACTGGTTACCTTAAATAACTTTTTATGTATGCTCATTTTATTATCTCCACTAAGGTTTTTGGTGCGCGTTCCATTTTAATAAACCCACTGCCGTGTTTTACCTCTACCGGGTCTATTACTTCGCCAGTATGTTGGTCCACTATGCTTACACCATCATTAGTTGCAAGTTTAATTATGCGTTCTATGCGCTTGCGTTCCTCATCGGCTTCACGCCATAGGCTTACACCTTTATAGTCGTAACTCTTACGGCCCGCCATGTGCGTTATTTTAAAGCCATCAACTATTAGGTCTTCACGGTCACTAATGTAAGTTATTTCGCTTACCAGTTCCGCTTCTACTGCCTTAATTGCTTCATCTAATTCGCTTTTTAAGGCCCTTAATATTACGTATGCTTTGCTCGGCTTTACATCGCCTTGCATTACATTATTTACTATTTCGTATGGTTGTATGTTTGTCATAATAAACTAAGTATGTTCCAGTTATTGTTATTAGTGCAAATTGTATTACTAGGTGTTTTATAGTTTCACCATCTGCCATAAGCATGGTAAAAAATATAATCGCACAAATGTATGCTAGTATTTTCATAATATAATTGTTTTTATTAATTTTTAAAACTTTTTTAAAGTAATTTTCTTATATCGGCGCTTGCCTCTACAATAATGTCTAGGGCTGCAAAGTATGCCTGCTTTTGTCCGCGCAGGTAATGTTTTTGTTTTTGTAATTCAACTTTATCTATCCAGCCTTTCGCTTCATCTGATAACTGGTTGTTAAGTTGTACCAATTCTATGTCTATTTCTATTATAATTTCTTGTATTTTATCTTCTGCTTTTTTCATAATTGTATTGTATGTTTTGTTATTTAGTTTATTGTTATTTCTTCTATGTAACGTGGAAGCCATTTGTTTTCCATTTTAAACCAAAGATTGCACATCAAACTATTCCCTTCTGTATCTATTGGTCTGTACTTTCCTTCGTTTATAGACTCTAATTCCACTATACCCATTTCAGTGGGTGCTAGATATTGTATGCTATTTTCGGCTTTTTCTAGTGAAGTAAAGTATTCGTATTTAAATTCCGTTGGGCTTCCTGTTTTAACATATATAATTCTATAAGCTTTCATAATTCTGTAGTTTTGTTATCGTTTAACTTGAAATAAATATAGGAAAAAGAAACAATACGGAGCAAATTTATTTGCAACTTTTTTTAAAATAAATAAAAAAAAATGTAGAAATGTGGCTTTACAATATTTAAAACGCACAAAAAATATTAAAAAAATTCTACTGGTGTTTCTATAACCTGGCTAATTATTATTTGGTCTGAGTTTGATTTCTTTAGCTTGAAATCTACAAACCAACCACCAATGTCGGTAGGGTTAAAATTCTTTTCAACTGCCCAGCCTGACTTACCTGCACCAATGCCATCAACATAGCTGCCCGACTGAATGTATTTTATTTTGTCTTTGTAAATCCTGCCATTTGGTGAAACACGCATTCTAGCAGTAGATGGGTCGTACCACTTTTGATGCGTATGCCCTCGAACCAAAATGTTTGCATCGGGATATTTCATTGCCTCAATTTGTACGTCTAGCATCCCCTTGGAACGTTTAGCACTACCACCAAATCCGTGATGATAATGTATCTTACAAATCTGACTGGAACGCTTGTTCCTTAATCGCAAAAACACCCAACCAGAATAAGCACCCAACTGGATATTAACACCATGGTCTAAGTTTAATGTCCATACGATTGAGCGAAGTATATCGTGGTTATGAAATTTGTTTATGGTCTTTTCGTGATTACCATACGATATAAGGGCTATATTCTTTGCGTAAGGCTTTAAAAACTCAATAGTGTATTCTGCCACCAAATCTAAGTAGGTACGGCCGTGTTGGATAAATTGTGGGTCTATATCTTCACGTTGTAAACGTCTATCCCCATACGAACCCATCACATCTAACAAATCCCCAAAAATAAAAATGAGGCCATTAGCCTCCTTTATCTCATCAAAATGCTTTTTTAAGATGTCTCTTTTACACCCAATAGAATCTAAGTGTATATCAGAACAAAAAAGTGTAGGCACTACGTCAGTAGAACGGCATCCATCAAACTCAAATAAATGCACATTTTCGGTCAACTCTTCAACGTGCTTCTTCATAAAATTTGGTTAGTAAAGGTTTACCAAAATTATTGAATTTAAACTGAAAAGCAAAATTACCAACAAGCTACCTACACACTAGAATTATTCTTCAGTTTTTTCGGCTTCTTCGGCTTGAGCCTTTAGAGTATTTTCATACCCTTGCTTAACATATCTGATTTCATCAAGTTGCATTTGTAAACGTGCTTCTTGAACTTTCAGTTCTTCGATTCTTTCTTCTAATGTCATC
>PDMW01001539.1_pt1 | contig 13325 bp, 14 predicted proteins | sample 1515511 | NCBI WGS metagenome assembly PDMW01 (sample SAMN07343023, study PRJNA328102) | Marine metagenome, whole genome shotgun sequencing project. | biome: marine; feature: bay; material: water; isolation source: viruses from water sample < 0.22 micron filtered, nuclease treated, low... ... | reverse complement strand
CGTTATAAGATTTGGATAGCTCGAGGCTTTGCTCTCTGAGCGCCTCTAATCGCCGGTGGTTGGCCAGATGCTCTTTTTCCACCCTCTGATCCGCCAAGTGCGTTTCGATCGCCTCACGCATCCTCGTTTGCTCATGGATATGGCTTCCGATGTTAAACGGTGCCGATCCGATTCCGGACATTCCATCGGCCATCACCATCGCCCCCGCTCGAGGCCGATAAAATAAACCATGCCAACCAAGATTGCGATGGCGATCGAGGACAAGAGCGCCACCGCAAACCAAGTGAAAAATTTCTCTTTTTGCTTTTTCGCTTCCTCGGCTTCCTCTCGCCGCCGCTTTCTCGCATCGGCTTCAAATTTGACGAAATCATCTTTCAACCCTGGTCGGCCATATAGCTGCAAGGTTTGCAGCAATTCGGCTCGCTGAGTTTTCATTTTCTCGAGCGCCATAAATTCCTCAAAATCATTGGTATCTTTTCCGGCGAGCGCGAACCAGATTGATTTTGATTTCTTTTCGCTTTTGATGCGGCAATCTTCTTGAGCGCCAATCATCACCCCGATTTGCTTTGCACAATCGGCGATGTCGCGGCCATTAGATAAGACCTGTTTTACCACACCAAACGCGGCATTGAATGCCGCAAGTTCCGCAATCATTTTTTTACGCTCACCCAATCAGGACAAGCCGCCGATGGGTGAACTATAACACGGTGAGGATAGTGATAATAGCGTTTTGAAACATAATAAGGCGCGTAATAAATACACGCCTTATACAACCCGCCAGGATGAGAATGCCCAAAGGCAACAAAAGATAGATATAAAACGATCAACCCATTTTTGTCAAAACCGCGACAAGCATTGCAATGATGGTTCCGGCCGCACCAATCAAGATCGCCTCGATCCGTTTGATCCTGGCGAATACCTCTTTGAACTGAATGTGAACCGTGGTTTCCAATTTGGTGACACGCGGTTCCAATTCATCAATCCTCTGGTGCGCTTGTTCCGCTGATCTCGCCATTGCCTTCCTCACTGCTTAAAGAGGCCATTAAAGCCTCACTGAAACCCTTTTTACACATAATGGCCCGATCAAGTTCCATTTTTAGTTCTTGCTCTGTGCGCTGCGCTCTTTCAACCTGTGAGGCTAAATAACGCTGTTGATCGTTTAGATCGGCATCGATGTCGTATTCTTTGCCGTTGATTTTTATGGTTGCCGCCATTTTTTAGTTCCTTTTATTCTGCCGCCCAAGGCATTCCGCTCGCATCGGCTGTTTTCCGAGCAACTTGCGCTGTGACCTTGCCCTGGCGATTTTCCTCGATCCGCGCCTTTGCTTCGTCGGCTGTTTCATCGCCTTCGATCAAGCTATCATAGACCCAACCGAGAACGGTTGCCTCGGTCAAATCATCATATGCAACGAAATCCGGCGCATTGGCATCCGGTTCCAAGCGCAACTTGCCGCCTTCGGTTGCGCTGCAATCGGTGTGCGTGTCATCGGTTACGCGGCACTCCCAATAGACGGTTTTCACGCCGCCGCTTGTGGCATCGCGAACCATGTCGTTGATTGTCCAGGTTGTTGTTTGGGCCATTGTTTGTTTCTCCTTTATGGCTGGGGTTAAGCGTTTTCAAGCGCCGTGATACGGGTTTCTAGTGTTTCGATTTTAGAGAGCAAATCTTGTATTACAGACACATACATTGCATCTTTACGGTCTAACTGACTAAACAAGGGTAGATCGCCACCTAAAAGTGTTTCCTCTTGTTCTTTGTAGTCATTTCCCAATAGATGCGTTTGATAAACAAAGGCGGGATCAACCGATTGCACTTCCTGCGAGACAAAACCAATTCTTGCGTCATTGGTATGTGCCTCCGCGACAATCCAGTCAAACTGACGCGGCTGCAACTGCTTAAACTTTTCAAGCCCAAACGAATAGTCTTCAATATTTGTTTTCAGCCTTTGATCCGACAAGGAAGATATGGTTGTGTCTGTGCCGAACAGATTGCCACCTGCATCAATTCGGAAGTTTTCCGTAGAGGCAGCGGAACCTGTGCCACTTGCGTGAGTAAAAAAGGATATGCCCATCACATCGGGATCACTTGAAGATTGATACCCAGCTATACCTGAACGAGAACCTGAGTTGTCAAAGGATATGCCCCCCGAATAAGAACCATCCCCTCCGTTTGACCCTAAAATCGCCAAACATCCAGAACTGCCGCCAGAGGCTAACGTCCATCTACCCGCGTCGTGAAGGTTTAGGGTTGAGTTGGTTCTGGCACCACTGCCACCCATTGAAACGTAGTTTGCGCCCGCATCCACAAACAGCATATTGGCGTTGCCGTCACTCTCAACGCGGAAGTCGGCAGTTGATTGACCTCTGTCGTTAAATATTGCACCACCATCGCCTTTAAATGCAATGTTTTGGTTATTATCGTAAGTAGCCAAACGCAACGTATCAACCGCCGAATCATCGCCAGCTAGAATTTTCATCCCGAAACCATTGGTAGCATGTTCGTTATGAAGAATAGTAACCCAATCGCCTGATTTTGTGTCTTTTACTGCGAAAGTTGAATCGGGTATCCCTGTATTTGTTCCTACGCCAATACGGTTATTCCCCGCATCCACAAACAGCATATGGGTGTTGTTATCTGATTCAACGCGTAAATCCACATTATTAGAACTGTCATTTATAATCATCTCACTTGAATTAAACGCAAGTCTTGAAACTAAAGTGCCATTTCGAATGCCACGAAGTGTAAAATTAACATCTTCTGTCCCATCAGTCACATCGTCTGTAAAAACTCTAATATCGGCATACTGAGTTTCGTTTCCTGCGCTGTCATCCGCTCTCCAACGAATGCTACCTATTGCATCATTGTCTGCGGGAGACGCACTATCTCTGACTAAGTCAAAAACAGGACCATCATTCGCATCAGCGTCTGTTGATTTAATTATAAGTTGTGGGTTGTTGTCAGATGTTGTGAATGTAGCTGTACCATCCACAGTCAGCCCATCGCTGGTCAAAGTCCCAGTGATATTTACACCTGTGCTGGTGGTGGCGAGTTTTTTGCTATTGTCGTAGTAAAGGTCAACGGAGCCATCGGCGTTAAATACGCCCATGTTTTCGCCGGTGTACTTATCAATCCTAACGTCTGCGCTACTCCGTAAAATTAAGTTTCCGCCGTTGATGTCCTCAATACGGCTAGTAGCCCCATCATGGTAAATCTGTAGGTCAGAACCAGCGCCGAAGATGGCTTTACCATTATCAGCGAAGGTAGCATTTCCAGTAACGTCTACACCTGTGCTGCTTGTGGCGAGTTTGACTTCATTGTCGTACCTTAACTGAACGGTGCCACCGTCGTTAAAGGAAGCCATTATTTTGGTGTTACCCGCATTTTTTACAACAAAGTCAGTTGCCCGAAGTTCAAGGTCGCCAGAGCCGCTTTCTATCAGATAGCTTTTAGTCCCGTCACTGTAAATCTGTAGGTCAGACCCAGCACCGAAGATGGCTTTGTTGTTGTCTCCAAAGGACATATTCGCGCCGAACGAAATATCCGCGCTATCTCCCGAAATATTCAAATATCGCGTGTCGGTTTCACTCTTAGAATAAACATCGATGTTCGTTCTTGCCGCTGCCGCTGTGGTTGCCCCCGTGCCGCCCTGAGATAGCCCGAGAGTGCCATCAACGGTTTTTGCGCCACCGATGTTCACCGTCCAGGATGTTTTCGTTCCAGAGCCGCCATATCCGATGGAATTAACCACCAAGGTTGTTCCCGAATAAGATGTCACCACCGTATCGAGGAAATTCGTTGATGGTGCCGCCGCATCCGCAATCCTTAATGGCGTTCCCGCTTGATATGGTTTGTTGGCCTCAACCGTGAACGTCTTTGATCCGGTGCCGATTGAGTTCGATGTGGTCGAGGTGGAATTGTAAATATCACCGGCATGTGTGACAAAATCCTCAAAGGCATCGGGCAACCCGTCAACGTAATTGGTGCCTTCGAAATCTGTGAGCGTATAGGTGCGACCGTTTAGAGTGACCGGAAATGCCATGTTTTGTTTCCCCTAGATAAGTTCCTCGACCTCGATTTGTCGGCCATAAAAGTTGAGTGCCGAGTTCACGATCGGCGATGTTTGCGTGATTCTACCATAAATATTTTGTGTGATCCACGTTGTCGGTTCATCCGGTTGAGGAATGATCAAAATATCTTGCGCCACCCCGCGCAATCGATCGATGGCATTGAATACGTTTTGAAACATTTCGTTTTCCGGTAGGTTGATCAACTCAAACCGAATCCGCCGGAAACGCTCAATTTCATCAACAAAGGTTTGCCCCCCGCGTGATTTGGTGATTCTGGAATCATCCACAAATTCGAACTCAACGCCATTGGCATAATTGATCGATGGCTTATATGCTGGCCCCGCAATCAATCTACCGGCTTGAATATATCCGTCAGTATTGTCCGGATCGGAAATATCAATCCGCAAATATCGCGCTTGAACCGGTGATGATAAAACCGCAAACGTCGAGATCGTATATTGAGCGGCCACCGTGATATTTAAATATCCGCCCCAAGAAAACACACCCCAAGGCAATGTTCCAAATTCCTCGACGATCGGCCAGGCATCAATCAAACCGGAATCATAAACCGTTGATGAGAAATCCGAGGCATTCGAAAGCCGCCACCGGATTTTACCGGTTTGCGAAATGGTATGCTTAATCAATGCCGCGAAATCCACAATTCGCCCTTGACCGAAATCAACATCGATTTGAGCGGTGGTTTGCGTATTGCGCCAAATCTTTACAATTTGCCGATCTTGCAAGTTGGTGATCGGCAATGTTCCGACCGCATCATCAACCGTTACCGTTCCGGCGTCGGAATAATTAGTCGAGGAAATGATCATATTGGTTGGCATGTTTTATCCCCACAATTCCAATTCGACCTCATTCACCGCCGCATCCTCAACGATAGAAATCACCCGAAACAATTTGCCGCTTGTCAAATTATACCGACTAAATGTGATTTTGACCACATCATTCAGCTTGAGGGTGTAAGGTTGGGTCTTAACCAATATCCGATAAATGTCGCGCTGCGTTTTGTATATCGTCAAAAGCCTTGCCGCCTCTGTTGCCGCCGGTGACGACTCCGCAAATAATGCCGGAATAATGAGCGGATCGGAATTTGGATATGGCGTTTGGATGGCCGTGTCGGTGGCAATGGCAACATCGGATTCACGAACCAGGAAATCCCGTTGCGCCGTTGTGATCGAGGCACCGAAATCCGTTTCACTCATCACCCGATAATTTTTCTTGAAATTCACTCGAGCTTGATAATTCGGAACCGCCGAGGCAAGCCGCGTGATCTCAATGATATTTGTCGAGTCAAATTCCGCCGCCGCCGTTCCGGTTGCGAGTTCAATCCGGTTGACCTCGAACTTGCCCGATCGATCGAATCCATAATATGCCCCGACCGTGTTTGCGATTTGATCGAGAACCTCGAGGATGGTGGTTGTATCCGGAACATAAACGCCAACCGCTGAACTATTGTCGGTGTTTAAATCCGAAAATGAGGTTGTGTTCAAATCGCCTGGATCGGTCAACCCGCCATAATCTGTGACAATGTGGCGAATAATATCACCGGCGGTTTCTTTATAAGAACCCGATGGCTTTGAGCCTTTGACATCCGCCGTAATGACACCGCTCGGCGCTGAAACCAGAGTGAACCGGCCATTCGTTAAATCAACCGTGTAATGGGTTGTAAGAGTCAACGCGACCCCGCCATCATAAACCGCAACAATCGATTCGATTTGCCCATTGTGAACTTGATAAACGAAATTTGTCGCATCAACCAAGATCGGCTCAATGTTGAAAACCTCGCCAAAACAGAGCGGTTTCGGTTGGTTTGCTAGGTTGCTCGATCCCTCATTGCCACCGGTTCCGGCATAAAGAACCGAGGGAAAATCCACATCGAAATCGGTTTGTCGATCGCGCAAAATCACCCGAATGAATAAATCATCGAACTCGATCGATTTGGCCTCGCCTTGGAATATGGTGAAATAATATTGGAAATCCGCTCCGGCTTCACCGACTCGAACCTCAACCGATCGGCCATCCCATCCATATCCCGACCAGGCATCGAGAAAACCATCGGCATTCGTTAAAACCAATTCGCCAAAACCAGGCACCGAAAAGCCTCCGAGCCTCTCCGATGCAAACATCGATCTCGAGAATGAAATCGGCTCAACCAATCTCGGTTCGAATATTGTGTTCGCCGGTGTATCGGTTGGCTCGGTGACAAACCCCTCACCGGAATAATATAGAGTCAATTCGCTCGCACCGCTCACATCATATGGCTTGAGAATAACCAGATATTTCTTTTTTGCATATGGATCGGCAACTAAATCCGCGAGAGTAGTGGCAACCATTACGCTCTCGCCCCCGCGAGTTGACCGGCTGACATCGCACGGCTGAGTTGCCGCCGCAAGGTGATGATTTCCTCTTTCATATCATTCACCGCGCCAATGAGATCGGACGCATTGCCCTTGATCGGTGCGACCGTGCCATTGCGTTGAGGGATAAACAATTCCGGCCCTCTTTCACCCACTCTCACATTGTCACCGGCATGAACATTCGCACCGGTCATTCCCGCCAAATATGGCGCGGATTCATTGTAAAGAGTTGAAAATCGATCCGCTCGGTTTTGTGAGAATGTGCCTTTGTCTCTGCCCATGCCACCGGTGACACCGACAATTTTATCGCTTATCGCGCTCGAGAGTGAATCGACAAACGTGCTTTTGGCAAGTTCGATGCCGACCGATGTGGCGATTGTTGATAGGCTTCCACTGCCCAAAATACCCGCCGCGAACGAACTCGAAATGCCGCCGCTAACACTGGCCGCAAATCCTGCACCCGCGCCCATATTCGCCAAGATCGCGGGGCCAACGCCAGGCAAGATGAATGAACCCGCCAACAATGCAATCGTCGCCAAATCGCCGCCCATGATTCCCTCGACCAACCCTTTGACCGCATCAGAAACCGCACCAATCACATCACCGATGGCATCAACAATCCCATTCACAACATTGCCGATCGTGTCAACAATCCCGCCGATGATGTTTCCGATTCCCTTAATTATGCCGCCTAAGAAAAATCCTGGCATCAATGAATCCATCAATCCGGAATCGATCGACATTCCGCCGCCGCTTGGCATTTGTCCGGCATTGATTGCATCAAAGAACCCCGATCCGAACTTTGAAACGCTCGAGGCTTTGATCACATATTCGCCCGAGGAAACCCGAGCCAAAACATCATCCGCCTTTGGCCCACCGGAACCAGGAACCAAACCACCCTCGGCGAAACTGAGGCTCGGAAATATATCACCTAGAAAATTCAAGCCGGTGGTGATCACCGCCTTTGCCGCAAGATCAGCAAGACCGCGCTTGATGGCATCGGTGAACGTGCCGAAATCTAGCTCGCCGGTCATAAAGAAATCGGAAAGCGTTCCCTCGAGCGAGCTAAACGATTGCCCGACCAAATCTTGCATATTCGCGGCATTGTCGGAAATTGCCTGATAATAATCTTTGACGCCTTTGATCGCACCCGCGCCGAATGTTTTCTCATTCTCCGCGTTGTAATCGATCATTTCGCTTTTGATGTCGCTGAGAATCTTTTGATATTCATCGCCCTCGATAATACCGGCGGCAAAAGCATCATTGGCGATTTTCTGTCGAGTTGCCAAATCATCGGTGGTTGTATCGAGGCCAAGAGCCTCTCGAGCCAACGCATTCAACGCGCCATCCATTTCACCAACCGAAATGACACCCGCATCAACCATCGCATTCAACGCGGCTTTTTCGTCCTTCAAATCGGTGATTGCGGCTGAAACCGGTGAAAGCCTAGTTTTCATCGAATCAAGAGCGGATTGGAAATCTGATGTTGAGATCGTGCTTTCGTCTAGCTTATCGGAAACGCCCTCGATGGTGGGAATAAGATCGGCCAAGGTTGCATCGCTGCGAACCACCTCGGCATTCATATTCCCCGATTCTTTTTTGAATTGCTCAACCTGTTTTTCAACGTCGATAAACTCGAGGCCGAGAGCATTCATCGCGCCCTCAACCAAGTTGGTGATTTTGAGGGTTTCAACAAATTCGGCAAGTTGCGCGGAAACCTTGTCTTTCAAATCATCGGTGGCAAGAGCCGCCGCACCCATACCGGCCCCCAATGTTCCGAGAGCAACCACCCAATTTTTTGTGATGATCTTGATCGCAGTCAATGCGATTTGAGAGGTGACAATCGCTCGAGTAAATTTAACAATTTGATTCCCGACCGCGAGAATCTTTTTGATCACCAAAACCCCGAAAACAATGTCGAGGATATTTCCGATTTCCTCGAGGTTTAAGAAAACCAAATCAAGAGCGCCAACAAAGACCAAAAGACCCTTTGTCATTTTGTCCGAAATCATTTCCGCGAGGGCATCATTGCCATCGATAAAATCACTCAACTTTCGGATCGAACTCGCCAAAGCCGCGCCAAATCCGGATTCACCGATCGCAAACATGAACGAATCAACATTATCTCGCAAATTGGTGATTGCACCGCCGAGGGTGGCCGCTTGACGCGCTGCACCTCCTGCAAACGCAACATCGGAAATTTCGGTCAATGCCTGGACGATTGCCGCCGAGTCATTGTCCACAACCTTTGTGATGTCACCCATTTTGAGGGTGATTTTATCGCCCTCTTTCGATGCCTTGATTCCGAACTCTTTGAGCCGCTCGAACTCACCAACAGAGGCATCCGCCACCGCCTCGGCGAATTGCATGATTGATTTCGATGTGCCACCCGCAATATCCGCGAACGATCCGAGTTGAGCCTCGGTTGGCTTGATGCCTTGCGCCACCAAAATATTGAAAGAGCCGACAACCTCTTGCAATGAGAATGGTGTTTGTTTTGCAAAATCTTGCAAAATCTTGAATGCGGTGTCGGCATTTTCAACCGATCCGGTGAAAGTAACGAGCGAGGCTTGGAGGCTTTGAAACTGTTTGTTGACCTCAACCAAATCACGAATGAACACACCGGCGAAAACTGCGCCCAATGCCCCCGCGACTTTCGCAACATTTACGAAAGCCGTGTTGACCGTGTTTAGATTTGATTTAAGAGTTCGAAACGCGCGTTGCGTTTCATCTCTAGCGGTTAATCGGGTTTCGAGCCTTTGAGTTGCCATTCTTTTTCATCGCCTGTTTTTGTCGATCGGATTGAATTTGCACATAAACCGACCATTCAATAAACTCATCAACAGACATTTCGGCTTCAATTTGTTCCACCGTCTTGCCCAACTTTTCAGCGAGAAAAAACTTGAATTGACGTTCCTCGCTCTTTCTTAGTTTTTTTCCAAATCCTCGGACATCGATCCCATGATTTGATTTGCGATCCGCGCAAGAACTTGAGCATCAACGCCATTTCTCAATGATGATTTATCACTGATTTGGAAAATCTTTTCACCCTCTGAATCGAGAGCCTTGAGAACAAGAACCTCGGCAAGTGCATCCGCTTCGGATTGATTTTTCACCGCGAATTGCAACTTGCCTTGGTCTTGCAATGTAAATGGTCGAGTGTAGAAAACGAAAGGATTCCCATCATCATCCGCCCATTCCGGAACAACAATTTCCTTGATAGGTTGGTTTTGATAATGAGCCTTTGCGCGATCGATCACGCTCATCCCATTTGATTTTGAATTAGCCGCCATAATTCTTTTCCCTTATGAAACTGTTGACTCGGTCAACGCTCCGGTGCCTTGGAATGTGATTGATGCCTCAACCAAGCCATCGAATGATGCGGTGATTGTCCGGCCAGTGACCAAAACCGTTCCGCTCAACTTATGATCGCCGGATGTGTTGCCTTCCATCTGAATATTCAGAGTTGCGCTTGTGCCAACTGTCAAACCGCCTTGGCCGCTTGTGTCGGTATCATCAAAGAAAACATCCGCTGAACCACTGAAAGATTTCAATGATGTTTTATATGTTCTCGAGGTGTCACCCATCGACGTATCTTCTAGGGTGTCCATTGTTTCATCGATGGAATATGAACGAACTTCGGCAACCTGGTCAGTTCCGACCAAGATCACCCCATCACTACCGCTAAATGTAGCCATTTTTTAATCCTCACTTTCAAGGGTTTTGGGTTTTGCGGTTTTCACCGCCTTCGATTTGGATGAGGGTGATGCCTTCCATCCTTTAGCCTCAAACGAAGCTAAATCTTCTGCGTTTATCTCGACCGGCGATCCGCCGCTCGGTGGATAAACTTCTATTCTCTTTGCCATTTTTACGCCCTTTCCTTAATAGACCGTTTCTGCATCGGCTTCTGTTGTAGAATACAGGATTTCGAAAATAAATCGACCCACAACAACAGGTTTCTCGCCTTCACCCGCAAAATCGGCCTCGAACGAAATAAGGCGAGTATCCTTTGCATATCCGCCCCGAGTTCGATCGGTTGCCATTGCCGCCTCGATTTCCGCCGCGCTCGCGTCCAAAATATCATCCGCCGTTGCACTTTCAACATAAACCTCAACTGACACCTCGAGCGAGCGAATAAGACCTCTCGGCGGCTTAATCGTTTGAGCCTCAATCGTTTCGCTCGAGGTGTAGACACAAAGACCAGGCATCCTGGCACTTTGTATTGGATAAACCCTCGATGCGAAAACATTCGTGCCGGTGGTTGTGAGGCCGGTGAGAGTTGTTTCGATATTGTCTCGAATGGATTTGCGAACGTGCGCCATCTAGTTTTTCTCCAATGCGAGAACCGTCATTCCGGTGCCATCGTGATCCACTACGCGGATCGTGTAGGCGGTGGAATTAACATTCAAGGCGTCACCGTCCACCGCGCTCGAAACGTCACTTGTACGGCATAAAAATCGGGGTTGTCGAACGGCCATCGGAATATTGCCACCCGCGTCAACCTCAACGATGTCATTGTCGAAAATGCCGTTGACGGTTGAGGCCGATCCGCCATTTGGCGTATAAGTTGCCGCGACACCGAAATCATCGACATCGACAAAAACCGCCAGATCATCAAGAGATTCAACCGCCATTTAAAAACCTACTTCTTGCGAGTCGTTGTTTTCGGTGTGCTTGATTTTTCCAAACCAACCGAGCGATCGCTTTTCTTTTCTTTTTCGGCGAAAGGCTTTGCCTTGCCGGTGGTCATCAAAAACGATGCCAAAGTTGCATCAACCTCGATCACCGAACCGGCATCCTTTGCCTGGCCCTCGATGATGGTTCCGCGAATGAGTTCGAGTTTCATCAATTAAAATCCTTATAAGAGAGAGCGGGGTTGCCCCCGCCCTCGGTTTTCTTATGTGGTGATGTCGAGGATCGCCGCGAATGACTCCGCATGACGAACCGCCACATCAACATCTTGGAACATTGCGATCCGTGTCGCACCGGTTGATGATCCTGTGTAAGGATCAACCAGAACATCCAGACCGCCAAACATCCCGATCATCAGATCGGCAAAGTTCCCAAAGATCATCGCCGAGCAAACGCCGGATGATGTGCCTTTGGTCAAATCGCTTGGAACCAGTGTCGATGATGCAACACCATATCCGAGGATTGAGTTGCTATCGTTTAGGATAAAGTTGCCCTCAACGCCTGACGCCTGACGCGGAATTGTACGCATCGCCGAAACCACTTTCGGGTTTGTCAAGAATGACAAGCTGCCGCCTAATGCGTTGTCGATCGCAACCTCTTTTTCGAGATCGGCGATTTTCGCATAAGTGACCGCGCCACCGTTTGTTCCGATCGCAACTGAACCGATTCCTGATGTGCCGGTGATGCCGGTTGGCTCATTAGAACCACCGCCCTCGATTGCCACATCATCGATCTTGGCCGCGAATTGACGCAACATATCATCACGAATGATTTGTTCAACTGATGGGTCTGATTGCATCATCAACTTGCGAGACAAATCAACATATTGAGCAACCGTTTTCGGTGCCATTGTGATTTGGCGGAAAGTTGGTGCGCCTTCTGAACCAGGTGCCGCATTCTCGGCAACAAATCCAACCGCTGTTTTTGCATTCAACGCCGGAATTGCAACATCACCGCTCAAACCGCTCATCATGCGAGCGCCAAGATCGGCCGTTACAAGATTGGCGCGGAGTGCGTCAACAAATTCACCACCGAGATGATCGGTCGGCTTCAAGAATCCACCGGCTGTATCGGTGCCAACAGTGAGATCGCGCTTGAAAATGTCGCTTGGAACATAGAAGCCGCGAGCCTCTTTGCCGGTGCGCTTGGCGATTTCATCAGAAACCTCACGCTCGAAACCGGTAATTTCACGACCTGTTGCCGCTGTCCGGAATGCTCTCATCAGAGAGTATGATTGCCGCTCTTGAACATTCATTTCAAGATTGTCTGGCGTTGCGATTGGCTCATCGGCTGATGCAACTGCTAACATTCCGCGAAATTGTGCGACTGAAAGACCATTTTTGATCGCTTCGTTCGCCATGTCGCGCTTGTTTTTAGATGCGCCAAGTTCCAAGATTTCATTTACAGTTTTGGCATATGCTTCACGCGCGTTTGCCTCAACTGATTGGATGTCTACTTCTGACATTTCAGTTTCCTTTCTTTCCGCTTTCGCGGGTTCAAGTTGGGGTTGTTCGATTTCAGCATTGCGATTCGTACCAACAGAGTCATCCGCCGGAATTGAAACAATGCTTGCCTCGAGAGGTGTCCACGCGCGAACCCGATAGGTGTTCCCACCCTCGGCCTTTTCATCGCGTTCCATTTGTCCGATCCGGTATCCAATGCTTACATTGTTGCGAATACCATCACGAACATCATCGTAAACCTCGGAACCAAGTTGGCCTTTGCTGAACCGAACTGTCGCGCGGAGTCGCCGCGCCGAGGAATCTAGGTTTACAGATTCAATGACCCCGATTTGACGCTCGGGATCGTGATCGAGCAATAAAGGTGCATTGCCCGAGTTTAAGAATGAAAGATCAATCGCTCGATTGTTATGATCTAAGATTTCAACGCCAAAAGACCGCTCGACCGGTTTCTCGCTTGAGATCGAAATGGAAACGCGCCGATCGTTTTCGCCATCAACCTCGGCATCCATGCCCATCGCTCGATGCAATGTTTCGACCGGTGCCTTGCGTTCCTCATCATCGGGTTTGTATCCGTTTTCAACGTCAACCTCGACATCGGTTTCAACCATATCTGATTTGCCAAATTCGATGATGTAGGAATCATCGGTTTCGGTCACGTTTTTGATGTGCCGTTGTTCATCCATTTTTCGTTCCTCATCTTGACCCTTTGTAGATTCCGGATGCCCTTCCGGTA
>PDMW01045972.1_pt1 | contig 13365 bp, 6 predicted proteins | sample 1515511 | NCBI WGS metagenome assembly PDMW01 (sample SAMN07343023, study PRJNA328102) | Marine metagenome, whole genome shotgun sequencing project. | biome: marine; feature: bay; material: water; isolation source: viruses from water sample < 0.22 micron filtered, nuclease treated, low... ... | reverse complement strand
GTCTTATCAGCAAAACCTTCTATAAGTATTTCTTCTAAATTAAACTCTTGCCCAGCTGCAGCTTGTCCGGCTACTTCACTTAACATACCGCCAGTTGTTTCAATAGCAGCAACTGTACCTACTCTTGCGGCACCCGCTAATGAACTTCTTGCTCCTTGAGCTACCGTTCTGCTTGCTGCTGCTCCAGCTCCGCCTGTAATACCTGCCGTAATACTATCTATAGCACCAATAGCTATTCCTCTTGCGGCGGCTTTGCTTTTAAGATCGTTAAATTCTTCTTCGTTATTTTGTACTTTTCTAACGTAATCAAAACGCTCTTTGTCAGACATAGTTGCCCAATCTAAGCCTTCTTGTACCGCTTTTTCTTGTATTAAGGCAGCAGTAGTCATACCTGTTTCCATTGCTCCAGATAGACCACCGAAGAATCCAGCTATAGTTCCTGTTATTGCTCCAGCTGAGGATGTTACAGGGGCCAAAGGGCCTCCCGCTAATCCAGCAGCAGCACCTAAACCTGCGCCAACACCAGCGGAGGCGGCAGCAGTTCCTGCAACTTCTTCGCTATCAACAAGGGCTCTGCCCATTTGAGACAATGACATTACGGAATATTGTAGCATTGCAGATGGGTTATCCCACCAGCCTAAGAAAAATGCGCTAACGCCATTGTACCCTTCTTTTTTAAGCTGTGCTTGCTTTTCTGAGAGAGCTATCATTTCGTCTGTTTGCCCTTTCTCTTCTATTTTTCTAGATTTTTCTAAAAAAGCGTATACCTCTTCATCTGTAGCCTCTTTACCTTTATATATGTCAAAGGCTTCATCCACAGATCCACCAGCCTCAGTACCAGCGTCCCATGCTCTATACAAATCCCCAAAGAAATCAGTAAATTCATTTTTACCAAATTGTCTTTCAAAAGCTGTATCTTTTTCTTGCGTATTATCAAAGTCGCTAGCGTCGCGAGGCTCCGAAGAACCAGTCTCCAATTTGAATCCCGTACCTTCGTTTCCTGACTCCGCACTGGGATCCGCATTTGCAAAGTCGTTTGTCTTTCCCGCTATGCTGAATTGCGTTTGAAAATCACCAAATGACTTAGTATAGTCACCTGCTTGATTTAAAGCGGTATATAGTTTTTCAGATTTTTCTGGAGTACCAAATTGCACTTGAAAATCTTCAAATGTTTTTGTGTACTTTCCGTCCTTATATAATTGATTATATAGTTCTTCCATTTAATTATAGATTATCGTAAGCGCCACCCCCAGAAGCATTAGATTGAGAGGGTGTATTTTTTTTAAGTTGATTTAAATAGTTGTTATATTGACCTAAATGATAATTTGTAGCTTTCGTGCTTAACCCTGCATTTTGTAAATAAAAAGCATACAATTGCTGGGCGTCGGTAACGTCTAGGTTTAAAGGCTTAGAAAGTTCTGGGTTACGTGAGTTATATACATATATATCATAATCACCATAATCATTTATAAAAGCCTGTGCAGCTTCTGTACCATCTTCCATGCCCATTCCTTCTAAATACTCTTGATAAAAATCATCCCTGCTTTTATAGTTGGTATTTTTTGTTGGATCTATAGAATTTATATTAACTAGCATTTCTCTTATAGCCTGAGGTCTTTGCTCTGGCGTTGCGTTTGCATATTGCGCAAACTGCATTGCCTTAGGGACAGATGTACCTAAAGATATATTAATCTCATCTTTTATAGCGCCCGTGAACCCACCGCTATTTCTTGTGGTAGCCGGTCTTTTTGCGGCGGCACCTTGCTTAGAAACATCAATCAGCATGTTCATGTAGCTATCCACTACCGCTGCTCTCAAAGCGTCTTCATTATCGGGCGCAAATAACTCAGGGTCTTGTAATCCTAAACCTCCCTCCATAATAAAATCATCTGACGCTAAGGACAACAAAGTTTTTCGGCCCCCTTTGCCAATCATGTTAGAAAGCTTTTGACGAATCATATTTGCTCTCGCTCCGTCTAAAACAGCACCAGAGTTATATAGAGTATTACTCATCTTTAATATTTCGTCAGCGGTTGAAAAGTCTTTTGTAAAGGGCTTAGGCATTTGGCTATAAGATTTATAGCTTTCATTTTCTGGATCCCAAAATTGCAATCCACCACCCTCACCTACATTAAACGATGCTTCGTTTGTGTACAATTTAGAAGATTCATTTAAAACATTCAGCTCATTACCCTCAGAAATCATGCCGTTGTCAAATTCTTTTAAATAAAGAGCTTTGTCATCTTTATAAGATTTAACACCGGTAGCTAAATTTTGAAAAGATAAAGATATGCCATTCATTTGGTCCCGCATGTCCAAATATTCTTGCGACGAGGGATCTTCTATACGCACTATTCTGCTAGCCAATGAGGCATATTCATTTCGGCCATTAACTAAAAAATCTGTAATTGATTTCTGTTGATTAGGCGTAAGAGCTGAAATATCAACATTAGTATCTAAAGCGTCTATATATTTAGCAACCCTATTGTTTATGATGCTTTTTTGTTGCTTCTCATAATCCATAGCGGCTTTTGCTGATTTGAGTGCCCCTGCAAATCCGCCCAATAATGACTCGTCCCAGGTTGGTCGCCTTTCGCGCATAGCCAACTGGCTATTAGCCTCTCTGTCTCCTGCTATTAATGCAGCCTGCATGCTTTTTGCCATAATTATATTTTAAATATTTTATGAGAATATACTCATTGCGCCACCTGTGCTTTCCCCAGAAAGAAGATCACCAAATCCAGTGCCTTTACCAATAGCCCCAGATCCAAATCCACCGAGTACACCTCCAGCCGCTGCGCCAATACCCCCCATGAGTTTTGCTTCACCTGCATCAAACGCGGCCTTTTTTTCGGCTAGTTTTCCTTGAGCCATGCCGAACATTGTTTCAGTTTTTTCTTGTTCTGCATCACGTGATATTAATTCTCCTTTTGCTTCGTACAATTGTAAATTTGCTGCTTGCGACGCTGCCGCTTGTTGGTTTTGTCTTTCTTGTTGGCCTATGTTTGCAGACGCTCTTTGTAAATTTTGCGCTTGAGCTCCAGCTAATGATTGCGCTAATGCCGCAATACCTGAGCCTCCGGCAGAACCTTGGAGTGCCCCCATAGTGTTAGCTAAGCCTTGCTGCTCTTGCTGAGATTGAAACTCTGCAGCGCGCTGGTCAACAGTAAGGTCTTCCATTGTATTCTGCATGTTAGCATATACATTAGACGTATCTAATTCTTCGTATTGTCTTTTGCGGCGGTTATATTCCTCCTGGGCTTTGCGCATTTCGGCTTTTCTTTTGCCACGCCCTATAAGCCCGCCTGCAATTTGAACGCCCGCGCCAATAAGTGATCCTATCATAATTGTTAGTTTATATCTTATTATTACATATTATTTGCTACTCTCAAATATCTCTGTGCCTACAGAAAATATTTCAGCATAATCCGTCGATGCGTTTCTAAATTGCAGTCTTGCAAAATAGCCCAGCAACGATCCCGTGTTTTGAGTGTTGTCTTTTGTAAACATTATGAAGCTAGTAACAGTGGGTCTTACGGCCGATGGATCTATTTCACATACCATGCTGTTATCACCTTGATTTATACTAACTATTTTGCCTATTTTGTTAAGTTCCATTCCCTCATATACATTAGTTGAATTTGTAAAATAAGCAATATCCCCTATTTGTACTGAAACGTTAAGGGGATTTGGAAATGTTAAAGTTATTTGATCCATATTTTATTTTTTAAGTAATATCGGAGGTGCAGTTTGCGTCAGGACAACAGAATCTAAAGAATCGCCATTGTGTGCCTGTTGATCCAGTTATTCTAACGGTAACATTTGGCTCAGTTTGCCAGTCCGAAGCAGTATATTCCCACCATACAATTTGTTGAAATGTGCCTAGGTCTGCCACAAAGCCTGTTTCATTACTGAATTGCGATTCCCGTGTAGGAATGGTGCCAGGTTTATTTGTGCCTATAAATTGATCTGTATTAGCAACCTGAGCTGCGGTAGGCACGGTGTTAGATGGTTCAGTCCCGTAGGTATCGTCAAACGGCCCGGAGTTTCCATCGCCGCCATTATCATAGCCAGACGTAGCAACTTTAGTGCCATCAGGTCCGCCGTGTATAATTTCTAACTTATCTGGAACGCCGAAAGCCGTAAATGCTAACGCTATTAAACCACCGCCGCTATCTAAGTTAATATTTAAGTCTTGAATACCAGCTCCGCCTGCTGATTGATCTGAGTTGCATGGAACTGTTATATTTGAAGCAAATCCTATAACCTCGCCATATCCTATGCCAACCTCATTCTGTGCATAAGCCCTTACGTAATACGTGTTACCAACAGTAAGCCCTGTTATAGTTGAAGCAAAATCAGCTGTACCAGTGCCTTCGTTATTAGCACCTAATACAGTACTAAAATCTGCAACATCAGACCACTGTATACCCTTAGAGGATATTGTTCCACCGCCATCAGTAATATTTTCGCCACCGCTATCAGCCTCCGTGCCCGTTTCCCCTGTTACACCTTTAGTAACAATAGTTGGTAACACCGCGGTAACAAAAGATTCTACCTGACCGTACGCCTTGCCTGCTTGGTTTTCTGCGTAAGCTCTTACATAATAAGTAGGACCGGGGTTTAATCCAGTCATTTGTGAGCTAAAGTTGGCTGTGCCTGTGCCATCATTAGTGGTTCCTAATATAGTGCTGAAATTTGCGAACTCTGACCATTCAATTCCTTTAGAGGATATTGCTCCGCCACCGTCTGTAATGCTTTGACCCCCGCTATCAGCTTGATTGCTTGTAATATTTGATACGCTTGTTGTAACAATGGTTGGTAATACCACGGTTGATAAAATATTATCTAAATTAAGCGTATGTGTAATTGGGGAAGCCCCTGAAGAGTATACTTCTATAGTGCCTGATACTGTAAAAACGTCATTAGATGAGTTTAATGCCGAGGTTAAATTATTCAATACATAATCATACGTAGGCGATGCTGGATCTGGTATTGCTGGCGTAAATGAATTTGATGTAACCGGGGCGAGCTCTACAATTGGAGGGCCAGATGATGTTGCTGCAAAGCTAAAGTTTAAAGTAGGGAAAGATCCGGGCACATAGTTTATATTGGCATTTAAATCAAGAGTGTCAGGTATTCCTGATATTGATAAATTTGAATCTGTAGTTGTAGCTGTCACCTCTATGAATACAGGCTCTTGTTGTATTATATCAATAACAACAGTACTCCCGACGTTAGCAATTGTTGGATTTATTTCACCGCTTATTATTAATTCATAAGGTGGATTACCCGCTGTATAGCTGGGTATTGTTATATTTGGTATTATAGCGGTGCCAGAAGAACCCATAACTTGGTTAGTTGCATAAACGGTTTCATTGCCTAAATTATCAAACAAACTTACGCTGTAAACCGCATTTGGATCGCCAATTAAGTTTAAGTCTCTTACCTCGCCCGCACTATTTACTGTAAATTGATACCCTGTTGCTCCGCTAAAGTTAAATGCGTTTATTAACTGTGTGTCAACAATAATTGGTATTGCATTACCTTCTATGTTTATTAAATCATTTGAAACATTTTCCGCTGGATAAGTATATTCAACAGAAAATGTAACCGCTGTCAATTCACCGTTGGGACCCCCGAAAGTTTTTGACGACGTTATATTGTACGCATTGGGATTCCCAACAGCTAAAGATGCTGTGGGCTCCGCAAAGAAATAATAATTACTATCCGCTAATATAGTTTGAGTATATACTACTTCTGCAGTATTATATGGTCCTGAGTTTGAATAAGGCACTAGCTGAGATAACGGTGTTGCATTTGTGGTTGAAATATCAACAGAACCCTGTATTATAAAATTAGCCAATTCTGCATAACCTTGAAAACACAATGGAAATTCAATATCATTTGCAGGCATTATAGTCCCATTGGCAAATAAAAAATCAAATCGCACATTTGGTCCAGCTTGATTGAATGAAGTATTGGTAATACCAGAAGGGATAGGGGCGATTAAATTAAATACGCTAGCATCTAAAGTATATCCAGCGTCTGGCGTTAGCGTTAAGCTATATGCGCCTAGGTTACCCAAATCATTTCCAACAGGCTCGATAAAATTAATTTCGGAAACTGAATAATTTTCAAATTGTGTACTCATATATTAATTATTATTACACCCCTAGTAATTACTCAGGGCAGCATTCTGTGTATTCAAATGTTATAGTTTGATCTTGACCATTTCCAGGGTTAAAATTAACATCCGCGATGGCACATGGGTTTATTAAACTATTAGAATCATTGGGATCAGTTTCATAATTTCTAATCTCAAATGTTCCAAAGTTACCATTTCCATTATCTTGTGTATTTTCCAGAAATATTGTATTCGTACCACCTAATAAAATAGAAGGATTAAAATAGTATATTACCATGCCACTCAACGGGCAAGTAAAATCTGGAACACCAACTTCTACATTTGTATCAGTGTCTCCAATAAACACTGAACCAATTTGAGCGTTTTGATTTAAATCAAGTGCACCTATAAGTGTACCATTTAAATATACATTAAAATTATCATCTCTTTGTGCATTACTATTACATACTTGTAAAACAAATGTTTTGTCTGGGCAACTTGGGGGTGCGTTTGACGCAATTGTTACAACTACCTCATCAAAAGCGCCGTCGGGATCTGTAACCTTTAAAGTATAAGTAGTTGTTCCCGCTGGAACCGTGCCTGTAATGCTAGCTGTGCCTGTAAAGCCTTCGCCTGTAGTCGTTAATGTTAACTCAGGCGGTAGACCAGTAACTGACCATACTAGCTCTGTAGCCGGGTTGTGGTCGGGATCTGTTGCCGTTATGCCTGTCCAAGAATACGGATCACCCTCTAAAAATGGGCCAGCCGGTAGATTTGTTTCGTCTATATTGGGTGGCTCTATTACAGAAGATATATTAATAGTTACCGTAGCTGGTTCACTATATATAGTCCCATTAAATGATCTGTATGTAAAACTGCCCGCAGAGCCATTGTAGTTTGGCACGTTTGGTGTAAAAGTAATTTGATTACCACTTAAAGCGCTTAAAGTACCATTTGTTACGTTATTGTTTTGTATTTCAAAAGTTAAAGATAATCCCTGTGGATCAGAGCCTGTTAACGTAACCGGCCCGCACGATGTGCAGTCTTCAAGCACATTATATGTTTTAGCATCAGCCGTAGGTGGCAATATATATACAGCACAGTTTGGATCTGCAAATACCCTAACATTAAATGCGCTAATTGGTGGCCCTATTACCGTAGTGGCCCTGCCAATACCTTGTACCGGGAATTCCTGGGTATCTACATTGTTATCTGTATTTGTGTTAAAATAAGTAGCATCACCTTTTATATACTGAAACCATTTGTTTTCTTTATCTAAAAATTGTTTTACATAACCCTCTTGCAAATCAGTTTTAATATACTTAGTATACCAACCCTCGTTCCTTAAAGTTTCAGATGTTAAAGTTTGTAATTGCAGAGCTTCAACCTCAGCCAAACTTAAGCCCTCGTATGTACCGTCACCGTATACGTATTCCCTAGATTTGGTACCTGAATAATTTAATGTTTTAAATTTCTTAACGCTATTAGGGGCTTCGTTAAAAAGCAGAGTAACAGCGCTGTCATATTGTGTACCATAAAAATTATTTTTAATTGCACCATTAATTCTATGCTCCCAAATTATACCATCTTTAAACGTATAATATATGTCATTAAGACTTATACCGCCTTCTTTGCTAAATGATTTTCTGCTTTCCCATCCGTTTGATGATTCCTTAAAGCTAATTACCGTAGACGTAGGATTTACCAATGTTGTCTCGCCATTTTCAACAACCCCGTCTTGTAGTTTATTAGTCCACTCAGAAGATAATAAATTTAATGCGATGTTATATTCGTTTTTATCATCGTCAAAGGAACCCCATGTTATCGTGGACTTCTTTAAGTTATCTGCAAAGAAATCACTCATTCCATATCTTGAAATTTCTTCTAATCCATCCGCGGATAACCTAAGCACTACGCCTCTATTTTTATCTGTAAAATAAGCTCTATATCCGTAAGAAGCAAAACTTTCAGGGTGTTTACTAATTCCAAACTCGCCCACATAAGGCACTGCTTGTCCCAGAACGGCGTTATTAGACGTTACATTAGTATTACCATCCGCATTAAATAAAGCGTCCTTATTCGCGAGTATACGCAAGCATTTATCTTCGCATAAAGTTACCAAATTGGTATCTCTTGTATGCAGCTTTTGTATTGATCCGTATATGGGATTTAAATCCTTTGTAATGGACTCTGCTTGTATAAATTGATTAAGATTATTAACGCCAGAAATAGAATTAAATATTTGCGAAAATATTAAACCTGTTCTTCTGCGCTCTTCGCTGTATGGTTCTTTTAAAACCGCCGATACAACTGGCCCATTATCTATGGCTGCTGAATTAAAATCATCTCTAATTCTATCTGACTCTACACCATTACCAAATGAAAAGCAATTGTGCCACGGCAAAGTATGAGCAGTTCCATATTCTGATATAGGGTATACCTCGGAGGCAGCATAATATAATTCTAACTCCGCTGATTCTTTAGGCTCGGTTTCAAATATACCTGGATTATCACTTGTAAATGTTGTGTCATCCGCTATTGCACTTAAAAATTGTATTTGAGGGGAAGCGCTATCGGCGGGGGGTCTTCTAACCCCAGAGGGTGCTGGGAATGAATAACCGGATGGGCCTTGAAATAGCCCTGTGCCGTTTGTAGAATCTAATGGCTCTACAGTTAATTTAAATCTTTTACGTTTATTTGACCCCTCGTTAAATAAGTTTTTACTGCTACGGCTTTCGTAATTACGTACTCTGCTTTGCTCCTCTGTATTTGTTATTTTATATATTACCTGATCTGGGTCTTCCCTAAACCTAAACAATCCGCCAGGAGACAACATTATGTCAACCATTTTTCTATATTCGGGATATTGTGTTCTACCTACATCAAAAGATGATTTGGGGGTTGCCCAAAGTCCCGCGAAAGCTATAGTTATTTCATTGCCGCCTACAGAAAAGCCGCCACCAGGGCCACCAACCGCGGCGTTGCCTGCATCTACAAACCACCCAGAACCTCCCCAAGTGCCGGTTACGTAGGATTGGGAACTAAGAGCGGTTCCAGGCGCTGACCAGCCTAGCGTTACGCCTTGCGCGACCGCATATTGATTAGAGTTTGCGTTATTTACAATGTATTGTTCAAGCACCGCATCCTTAAATAATTTAACAAAAAATCTTCCTTCAAATTCTGCTTTATTTTCAAATTCTTTTAAAGAAAATTGTGTGTTTACACCAGGGATGAGGTCGTCGTTTTCATCAAACATCCAGTCAACGTCGTCGCCAAACCTACCCTTTATATTAATAGTGAAAAAATCTTCGTTTGTAACTTCTTCTATACTAGATATTTCGTATAAATCACTTCTGTTTTGTGGATCAAAAAATCTAACTAGTCTAGTCTCTGATACAGACGCAGGATCTAGAATAGCTCTTGCTGAGCTTTCGTTCAAGGCGCTTTCTTTAAGTCTAAAAGTTTGGAAATCAACTTGAGGCAAAAAGTTACTGTCAAAATTATCTGACCCGTCAACTTGCCCTAGCACCGCTACAGCTTCCTTTAAGAATAAAGGCGCTTCATTTTCAATAGCAATTATTTTATATTTTGCTGGAAAAGAAACAAATTCGTCGGAGTCATGCGTTTTCTTAAGCTCTAAAAATGTTTGTTCATCAACCTTATTACGTTCAGCAGATGGAAAACTAATCCAAACGTTGCCGTCTCGCGCATCGTACCATCTATCCATCGCTAGATTGTAGTACTCGTTTGAAGTTTCTTTTATATAATACCTAAATCCTGAAAATTCTTCTGGAGCATTACCTTGTGCTTGTACAGTTATTTGGTTATAATCTATAGCCTCTGGCTTTTGCAAAGTTGTTGCTGCAGATTCAGAAGTAAATACCGGCGTTTGTCTACCAAAATTGTCTTCAAACACAACACCCACTTGATATGTTCTTTGAGATTTTATTGATGTAAAAGGCTTTCTAGCTACGGGCTCGCCGTTGTCGCTAAATTTATGACCTGTACAATCCCCATTTTCGTCATATATACAATCCCAATTTGGGTTATGAGCTATAGCTATATTTATAGCGGGAAATACTGGATTATTAGAATCATCTACTAAATTAAAGTTTTGTAGATAATTTCCATAAATTAATCTATTGCCAGTTATTTCTTGGCTTTTAGCTTTACGGGGTACATTGTCATATGATCTAAGCAATTGATTTGATGGAACAACAGAAGATATAATTTCAGATTGTATATTAAATTCATTTGCATTCCAAATATCGCTATCTCTTTTAAAAGTCTCTACTACATAAACAGTTTGATTATTTGTTTCTTTGTATAATAAATCTACCTCTACTACATCAATAGGTATATCCGCATTAGCAAACCCAGATATTACGCATTGTTTCATTTGGTTTACCATACCCAGGTTATAACCTTTTTTTGTCTCGTAATCAAAGTCACCAGGCAAAAAAGCTATCTCAGAGAATGGAGAAAATGTTGAATAGTAGTTGTCGCTATATTTGTATCTGTATGCAAAACGGGGAAATTTAAATTCAAAGAAAGGATCTTCATCTAAAGACACATCCCAGGTGCCTACGCCGTCAGTAAGCTCAACTGGCGCTGCTAATATTGAAACAAATGCGGATGTTTGTATTGGGCCAGAAGGAACAGAAATAATCTCAGCTCTTACTGTAAATTCTACAGGTGTTGTTGACCCAGGTAATTCTGCTGAAGCAACAAGACTTAAAACATCACCTACTGAATAAAATGGGTATGGACTAGATGCCCAGTTTAAATTAAATTGAGTTCCAATAGGGGCTGCTATTCTTTTGGTTGGATCGGTTGGATTATTTGGGTCTTGTATTACAAAGTTTTGCAATGTTGTTGTAGTAACAACAGCGGGCTCGCCATTGGCGTCAACAGATCTTGTCTCAGCCAAAGCTAATGTTAATTTATTCGCCGGGCTTTGCTTAATAACCGTTATATCTGATTCAATAAAATCTCTTGACAATGCACTGTCTGCACCATTAAAAACACTATGTGTTAAAAAATCCGTGCCCTCATTTGCGGTTTTAAAACTTTTTATATTTATTACTTTTGGTTCAGATTGATTGTCTGTCCAAAATAATAAGTCTTCAATAATGTTTATACCTGTAATTAAATAATTTTCACTAAAGTTTAATATACCTTTAGTATCAACAAGCACGGGTGTTACCAAATCATTAACTTGGTCATATTCGGCTATAGCGCTAACGCCTTGACTAGCTATAAACCAATATATTCTTTCATTAATATCATTTTTAATTTCACCTATTTTAACAGGATTAATTAAATTATTTATATAGCCTGTTGTCCAAGACGTATATATATTTGTACTTGGGTTTAATGATTTATAAAACTTAGAGGCATTTCCATCTAAATTTTGCAAAGCACCTACGTTACCAGTATCAGAAGTAGATATTTCTAAGTTTAGAGCATCTCTATACTCGCCATTTGGTACTAAGCGCTCATCAAGGTCTTTATTCATTTTACCCTTGACAAACGTGCGAATCAATTCTGGCATATATTAGTGTTTTATAATTTTGGATTTATTACGCATAACCTGTGTAATCTCCTCTATTTTAATATTAGATAGTCTTAGTTTAGCGTTTCTTCTTGAAACAGCTGCTTCTCTTTTAAATCTTGCTACTAAATACTCAGGTGTATTTGCGCGAGTAGCTAGAACCGCGTGAGCTATATATTTGTATAAAGCCTCTTCTGCAAACTTATGTACAGTCATATCCCCATCTGAGGCCAACCCATCTGAAATATATTTTAATGTAACAATTTTTCCTACAAAACTAGAATCAAAATTTATTATATTTGCTATTGGGTCTATATAAAAAACACCATTAGTTTGAGCTTGCTCCGGCGATATGCCATAGCGTCTCCCAAAATAATTGTTAGCAAGAACATCAGCGTTATTTATGTTATCTAAATTATCTTGTCTGTTCCTATTTGTAGATTGGAATGTTTTTTTAGTATTTGAATATTCTGCTAATAAAATTTCCCTTTCTTGTTCGTCAAATAAGTATTCGTACTTATCATCTTGCAGTATAGGGGAGGGATTTGATGTTTTAATAGCTGGGTAAACAACACGCTCAATTCCCCTGGAATCCATCCATGTTATTTTTACGTAATTAACATAATCTTTAGGTAGTACAAAATTAAGTGTTGGCCCTATTTCTATTTCCTGTGATTTAACGGAGGGTAAGGTATCATAGTTAAGCTCTTGTATACCACGCATTGAGTGGAATTGTACATCACTTCTTTTTATCTTACTTATTATTTTATCTTCACCAACATAGGCAATTATAAAATTATTAATAATATCGTCTATGCTAATAAATTGGTAACCTCCGTAGTATTCATCCCAGGTGTTCCATTGTCCATCTGGGCCTAAGTAATATTGTTCGTCATTTAAAGTTTGCAAACCCATATGTTATGATTTTTCTTGTTGAACCTGTTCTTGCTCTTCTGAATTAAACACTTGATAAATGCTTAAATCTTTTATTAATATACCAGCAAGTTCTAATATTTTAAATACCAACTCCGTTTCTTCTGAAGGATCTAATTCAAAATCCACAGAATAAGTGGCGTCGTACAAAGCTTCACCATATACAATTTGATATTTCCATTCAACCTTTGCGGGTGTTTTTATATATGTAGCTTTTACATTATCTACTAATAAATCATCCCCATAAACAATTACACCTTGGTTATTTTCAATGTATATAGGTCTAACATTCCGTGGTTTTGTTAACGGAGAAGCATTTAAATATAAAACTTCATTATTATTAACTCTGCCTGCCTCTACGGGCTGATTAGTTGTTTGTCTATATATTGTAGGATTTGCCGCGGGGTAATTAGCTGGCTGAGTCGGTGAAGGGTACAGATCTTTTGTTGTAGTGTTTGTATATATAATTGTACCTAAGCGATACATATCGTCAGGTAAATTAAAATGATCTGTGTCGTATACTAAAGCCGCTGAAGTTTCAAATGCGGCAATTTTTTTGTTTAACGTATCAAGCATATCGGAGTACTCGGTATCATTACCATGCAGCCTGCCAAACTGGTTAATATCGTAAAAGTATTGTTCAAACAAATCCATCTGTGCTTGGTTTGCGAACAAATTAAATTCCTGAGGCGTAACATACCCTCGTTGTTCTTTATTGAGTATGCTTAATACCCTTTGATAAACAGTATCT
>PDMW01004655.1_pt1 | contig 13469 bp, 2 predicted proteins | sample 1515511 | NCBI WGS metagenome assembly PDMW01 (sample SAMN07343023, study PRJNA328102) | Marine metagenome, whole genome shotgun sequencing project. | biome: marine; feature: bay; material: water; isolation source: viruses from water sample < 0.22 micron filtered, nuclease treated, low... ... | reverse complement strand
TTTTTCTCACCTTTCTTTTGATACATCTCTAAACCATACTTGGCTTGAGGTTGTATATCAGGTATCTCAGCAGCATCCATCATAGGGTCCATCATAGGGTCTGCCATAGGATCCATCATAGGAGGCATTCCTTGTTGCATAGGTTGCCCCATTGGCTGTTGCATTGGTTGTTGCATTTCACCCATAGGTTGTTGAGGTTGTTGTTGAGCTTGTGCAAGCATTTCTTGTAATGCTAACACTTTCATTTGCTCCTCTGGTGGTAATGCTGCTAATGCTTTCATCATAGCTTTTTGTTTACTAATCTCTTCTACCTTTGCTGTAAACTCTATAGGATCTTCTCCTATTGAAATTAAATAAGGATGAGCTGCTAAAGGCACACCATCTTCAAAATCTTTCTTTAACTCTTGTGCAAAAGCCAACTTAGATAGATCTTTTTTATTTTTATCTAACATTAGTTCTGCTGATGCTACTTGAATATCATCTGCATATTCATCATCTATAGCTCCATAGAACTTGTTAAGTTGATATTGTTTAGATATTTGTGCAGGGCTTTTTTTCTTTCTGCTTTCAATACCAAATTCAGCCATTTCTGACTTATTGAATTTCATGTCTTTAGTATCAGAAAAAATAAATGATTGATCTGGCAAGAACATTGGTACACCTCCACTACTATGTCTAGGTCCTTTTATATCATACAATCCAAAATTACCATCTTGGTTAAGATCTGTTAATGCTGTCTCCCCACCTTCGGCTTCAATGTTAGCTTCTTCTCTTGGTACAGATGATAAGCTATAACGTATATCAGGATCATTAGAATCTGACATTTGTTGGTTAGTTACATCAGAAGGTACTGTAACAAGACCATAATTCATTTGATCACCTGTTACATAACCACCCATTTGCATGTTAGGTTGCTCTTCTTGTACAATCTTACCATCTACAAGTTTAAATCCTGGGGGTAGTTTATTTATTTTTACTTTTGCCATAACTATAAAATTTCAATGTCAGCTCCTGCTGCTATTAGTTTTGTAATTGTTTCCATGTCTAGATCAACTTCTTTGTTAGTATCTAGTCTAGGCATAGGTGCACCCATCATTGGCATTTCCATTCCATTCATGGCATAGCCAACATCTAAGTTATCTGGTTGAGCTAATCCTGTATTAACATCATACATACCTCTATCACCTTCTCTTTCTTCAAATGTTCCATAAAGATCATCAGCTGTTCTTGAATCTAATTCATTTTCAGCATCAAGAGCTCTTTTAGTTTGGAACATCTCATTAGCAACACCTGCTGCTGCAACACCAAAGTTAGCAGCTGAACTAAACTTATTAATACCAGGACTATCTAAAAATCTTTTCATTCTAGAACCTGATTTTCTTTCTTTATTAATTGTTCCTGCTTGTATACCCGTTAAATCTACTTCAGGTACTCCCTGTACTGTTGTTCTTGCAGTTGTATTTGTTTCAGCAGGTTCTTCATCAATTTTAGAAGGATTAAACACATCATACGTGCCTGCATTTATGCTAACTTCAGGAAGCATATTTGAAAAAGTATTATCTGTAGCAGTATTATATTCTGGACTATAAGGTACTTGAATATTACCTGCTGTTGACTTTGAACTATTAACTGTAGGAATTGAAGAAATGTTAGCATAAGAAGGAAAATTAACATAAGGAGATAAAAACATATTACTAGCTTCTTCTTCTGGATTTATAAGTGATTCAATTTTAGGTATTTTAAACAACTCAGTACCCCCTTGATACTTAACTAAGTCACCACCTCTCTTATAGAAAGGTCTTTGTGACCAAATAAGCTTATTGGCTGCATCTCTATCCTGAACTTGTATATTATCATAATAAAATTTTCTTCCTTGATTCATAAGCCTTAATTGTTCTGTTCCTGAAAGAGCATTTATTTTGTCTGAATACTGAGAATATTGATTTTCAAATTGAGTTTTATAAGTATCATCATCCCATTCATATTTATCCATATGATCGTTATAATCACTTCTACCTGGTAAATCACCCAACCCTTGCTCTTTCATATATTGATCTAACATATAAATTCTTGGATCATTACCTGAACCATAACCATAATCAATCATAGCACCTTGTGCTTCTGGGCTAAAATCTTTTAAGTCTTCACCATAGACTTCTTCCATCTTAGCCATTAACATTTCTCTATATTTAGGATTTGACGGGTCTATTTTATTACCTTGATCATCAGCAAAATCATAAATGTTATTACCATATCTAGGATGACTTACAGCTTTTGGGTTACCTTGAGCATCAAAACCAAGACTACCACCTGCATATTCAAAATTTAATATTTGATTATATATGTCTGTTCTATCAAATGGTTTACTTGGAGAAACTGCAGAAACTGCAGGAGCTGTAGAAGTTTTTGGCACAGTGGCTTCTTCAACAACAGCTTCTTCAGCAGCAACGGAAGGAGTTTTTCTTTCTTGTACAGCTTCTTCTGCTCTAGCCTCTGACTCTTCTTCTGCTTGTTGCTCTTCTTGAGCTGCTTTCATAAAAGGGTTAAAGTCAAACTCCCCAGCAGGCTTCATTCCTGAATATAAATCTTCTAGTTTATTTCTATTGTATGGAGACTTTTTACTTTTAGTATAATCTCTTTTATCAAAAGGTCTATCTGTTATAAAACTTTGTAACCCTCCTTCTTCATCTGTTCCAAACCTGGAATATTCTTTAGCTAAGTCTGCTTGTTTTCTTGGTATATAGTTAGGGTCTTTGCTTGCTTTAAACAACTCTTCATCTGAATATTTTCCACCACCAATAGGATTACCTTCTGAATCTGTATAATCAAACTGACTTGCTTTACCTCTTTTAAAAGCTCTTCTCTTAGCTTGACCATCTCTGAATGCACCATCCATAAGACCATCACCATCTCTATCTTTCTTACCAAATAAGTTTGCAGCTCCTTCAGCTAAGGTTGAAACTGCTCCAAGAACATTACCTTTATTACCTAAATCTTGAGGTAAGTATGTTCCTTGTGCAGGAATATAATCAGAACCTTTCATTCTGTTTCCTTGTGATATATTAGATGGAAAATATACACTACCTCCTCCAAATTGCATTTGTGGTGGCATTGCATAATCAGGTCCAGCTTGTTGCTGCCCACTCACACCTTGCTGATAATTAGATAGTAATGAATTAAAATCATTCTCATTGATACCTATTTTACCAAAAGCCATTTGAATTTCATCCATAGGTATTTGCTGATCTATTAAATCTGATAATATTTCTATTTCTGAAATACCTAACTGCATTCTAGAAGCAATATCTGAAGCAACAAGATCATCTTGAAGTTGTTGTCTTCTTGATAAAGTCTTTCCTTTAGCTTTCTTTAAACTTTTTTTGTTTGGTTGTTGTGGGTCCATCATACAATTATAATATACAAATAATTAACTAAATTATCTAACAATCAATAAGATCAATTTACAAGGTAACTCATTATGTAATTGGGACTTGACATCCCTGCTTCCTTAGCATCCTTGTAGTAAATCCTATTTAATTTGTCATATATTCTTCCTCCTTTTTTATACATTGGTGTATCATCTAAAACACCATTAATATAGTCAGCATAAACTTTTAATATTTCACCACCACCACTTTTTGTATAATAAGGTCTTGTTATTTTTAAATATTCCTCTGGAGTTTTGTTAGCTTGTTTTGCCTTAGTTCCATACTTTGTTGGGAATACATCTTTTAATTTTTTACCATCTCTTACTACATAACCAAAATACTCTCTTGTACCTTGTCTACCAAGGAAGTTAGATAAAGCTGCTATGTCTTCATATGAGTAAGGGAACTCATCAATCTGCATTCTGTACTCATCATATAAGTCCATTGCATCTTTTTGTAATGCAGTAGTTTTTGTATCCTTTAATCCCTCATAGAATCTTTTCTTAAACAATTCATTTTGATATGTTGTGTCTTTAGAAAAGTCTTCTCTTGTTCCTTTATAGAAGTCTTCTATCTCTGAGAATCTTTGACCATATAAACCTGTAGCTGTTGATTCAGGATTAATCATTAATGTACCACCTAAACTTTCTGCTTGAGCAATACCTTTTCTTAATCCTTCAAAGTCAATATTTTTTGCAAGTCTTGTTGGTTCAGGTACAATATCTTTCTCTACTCTTGTGTTATCTATAGGTGCTTCATAAACCTGTGGTGCTTTTATGTCAACATAAGTATTATCTCTTAATGCTACATCACCACCTAACTGATATTTTGTTTTTCTTTTATCATGCAATTCGTAGTATCTATCTTTCTCTTCATCACTCAAAGTCTTAAACTCACTATATAGTTTAGCTGAAGCTTTCCGATGTAGCCTTGCATATGGTTCATCAGGATATAAATTTCTAAGTTCTTTTATTTTACTATCTCTATTTTCAAATATATATTCATTACGTCCTGTATTTACTCTAGATTTGGAATCAATATTTCCCATAAAAGCAGCAGCACCAGCAGAAGTACTTCCTATTATACCAGCTGCCATTAGGTTAGTTTTCATACTTTTAAGTTTAGCTTGTCTTATTCTTAAATCTTCAAAAGCTTGTGTGTTTTTATTTTTCTCTATGTATAAACCATCAAGTATTTTATTAGCTTCTTCTACTTCTTCAGTTAATTTTACTAATTGCCCATCCTTTTCATTAAATTGTTTTAATTTTCTCTCTACATATAAACTCTGCAACTCTCTAGTAATTTCATTTTGTTTCCACATAGCTTTTTGAGTTGCTGCTTCTAGTTCTCCTTGCCTTTTAAGAGCAACCTCTAAACCTCCATCAAGATAACCTTCTACAGCTTTGTATTTAGCAAAACTATCTATATCTATTCCAGAGACCTTTCTGTTAAGTTTTCTTTCAACACTCCTTAAATTTTCTGCTCTCTGCGTTGCTGATTTTAAAGATGGGGTATGGGCACTTATAGATAAGGCTAACTTATCTAAAACATCATCAATATTACCAAGTATAGTTGCATATTCACTATTACCAAAACTATTTCTGGATATTGCTTTCATTCCAAATTCTTCCCCAACATTTTTTAAAAAGTTTCCTATTTCATCAATATTTCTATCCTTATTTTTTATTCCAATAGCATGAGCTCTTATATCTAAAAGATCTCCAAACTTTTCAATTCTAGCATTTTCAGGAAGATTAATATTATTTTTCTTTGCTAATTCAATTATTGTTCCTTTATCTGCCTTAGTAATAGTTCTGCTTCCACTAACTTTATTTGTAACACTTTGTATATAGTTTAAAGGTGTTTCAGAAACACTGGGATCATACAGTTTGAACTGTCTATTTCCTACAATAGTTCCGTATCCTGTACCAGGCTCACCTAACTTAACAGCATTAAGACCTACTCCCATAGCTTCTTCTCCTGCTGCTATCCATGTTCTATAAGCATCTAGTATATTATCATATGAATTAATTTTTTCATGGTCAGCCTTTACTCTTCTTGTATATATAGAACTATTTAAATAAAAATCATTTAATGCAATTTGCATTTTAGCAGGATCTTTTGCTATTTCTTTTGGAACATAAGAAGTTTTATTTGTTCTAATATTTGGTGCATCTTTTATTAAATCTAATATTTTTAAATTATTTTCATAATCACTAAAAGCTTGTGGAGAAAACCGTCTTCCTAAATCAGCATTTTCTCCCATTATACTTTTTGCATAAAGCTCTTGAGCCTTTAATACTTTTTTAGGATCTCCTGTTTCTATTATATAATCTATTTTATTTATGTGTTTAAGTTTAGCATCACTTTTTAGTGCTCCTGCTTCCCATGCATCTAATATAGATTTTATTTCAGGATCATAGACTTCTAATATTTCATCAGCTGTTTTATTAATAGTAATAGGAGTACCAGGTCCTTTTTTAATTGCTTTTGCATTAGCCTTATAGAATTCATCTGGAAAAAACTGTCTATATAATTCTGTTGCCAATCCTTTCTCTGCTTTTCCTGTCTTACTGTTAGTATATATAACGTTTACATCAACCTCACCTACTTTAGGATTACCTGGCAAATCAGGATTTCTTACAGAAACTGTATTTCCGTATTTTGCATCACCAACCTTTTGGAAATTACCTTTAATTTTATTCCAATCCTCTGCTTTTATGATACCATCAAAATCATCAGTTACATGAGATACACCAAACTTATGATATTGACTACTACCCATTGGATAAAAACCAGGCATTTGCTCTTTTATAAAGTTTTCATTTTTAGAATAAACATTTGACAACCCTTCATCAAAACCAATACGTTTAGTTCCGTCAGAAACAAACTCAGATTCAACTTTACCATCTACTAAAGTATATTTTTTAGATCCTGCTGTAGGAGCTAAATTTTTTGGTGTATATGTTTGACCTGTTGTAAAATCTATAATTGGTTTATCTTGTTTTGGGGTTAATCTTACAGCATCAGCAGCTTCATATATTAATTGTGATCCTGCTGGTTCCTCAAGTTTTACTATACCTCCTTCTGGATCTAATCTTATATCTGTATTTTCTAACTCTCTAGTAATCTTTCTTTGAGCATTTCTAGCTTCTGCAATCTCAAAAGGATCTCCATATTGTAACTGTTTTTTTGTAAGATAATCTGAAAATTGGGCATTATTCATTAAGTCCCCGTAGTCATGAGCAAAGTCAAGTCTTTTACCCTGCTGCCAGGAATTCATAGAATTTTGTTTATCGTACAAGTAATCTATTTCTCTATTTCCATCTGTTATGTTTCTCTGTACTTGTTCTTTCTCTGACATTAATTCTTGTTTCATGTTATCATACTTCTTCCCCATAAAAGGGTTGATAGCATCATGCCATTTTTGACCAGGAACCCATCTGTCTGCTTTTCTTTCTATTTGAGATGCACTCTTTGCAAAAGGACCAACACTTGATTGATATTCTTTTATTGCTTGTCTTTCTGCAAACTTAAGAGTTGCTTCTGGAACATCCTCTCCTAATTTTTTTGCTCTTAGTAATTGTTTATACTTTGCTGCACCAGATGATCCTCTAGCCATTGTACCTAACCAATTAGCAGGTATTACATTTGCTGGATCTAACAATATATCTAATGCTAATTTTGCAGCAAGAGGAGAATCTTCATCTAACATTGTTTCAGAAGGAAATCTTTGATCTGTATAAAACATTCCTTGATCTGCTGTATTACTTAAAGGGCTAATATCAAAAGCCTTAGAGTAATCATATGGGTTTCCTTTTAATTGCTCAATACCTTCTACCATTAAAGCCTGTGGAACAGATAATGCATTAAGTGCTGTTATAGGAGCAAAGCCTACAATATTTTTTCCTGCAGTTTGCAGAGATTGCATATAAGTAGGGTTACCATCCTTACCATAGGCTTCTTGTGCTTGTGCTCTTAGAGCTCTGGTTATAGAATCATCTGAATCTTTATTTTTTCTTAACAACTCTTTTTCTTCTGGTTTTAGATACTTATAACCTGGTAAGTCTTTTGCAAAAGAAGGAGTCCCTGTAACTCCTACTTCAGGAAGACTATATCTAAGGTCATAGTACCCTTCTCCATCATTATCTATCTTATACTGTGCTTGCTTTAATTTATCTTCATATGAAAGTTCTTCACCACCATCTTTGAATTCTGAACCTAGTGCTCCTGCACCTGCTACTGGTAATACTGCAGGAGCTAGTTTATTTAACTCTTTAGCAAGCATTCCAAATCTACTAGGGTGTGTAAAATCTAACAGTCTAGTACCAGTTTTAAATTCACTGTTGCCCAAGTCATATACACCAAAAGGATTTTCATCAAAATATTTTTTTGCTTTTTTTAAAGTTTTTTCTGTTATAGGGTCAAACCAATCTTTTGTGATACCATGATCTAAAAGCAGCTGTTTAGTTTCATGTGCAAAAGCATAAGGCTCATCCATCTTTCTCTTACTTAATGGATTAAGTTTTTTAAAATAATCATACTGATTTTTTATATTATCATTCAGGAATGTTAATCTTGGAGTATTTGATAAAGGAACCCTTCCTGGATAAAGTCCATAAGGCTGTGCAGCTTCTCTTAATCTTTCTTCAATAGGCAACTTTCTATTTGCTGCAGAAATGTGTCCAAACTCATGAGCAATAGTTTTATTATAATCATGGTGTTTTCCAAACAGTACCCCAATATCTTTTCTTGGATATAAACCGTGTTCTTTAAAAGCCTCTGGTTTTTTTAAATTAACAAAACTTTCAAACTGTTCAGGAGTAATATCATCTATTGGTGTATCAGCAGTTATGTCTTTAGGTTTTTTACCTGTATAAGTTTCTAACCAACTATCTGTTATTTTATTTGTCTCATCTCCACGTCTACTCGTAGCATAAGCATTATCTGCTGAAGTAAAATCATATTTTTTATTATTTTTTATATATTGCAACTCTTTTATTCTTGTATCATAAGCTTGTTCTGCTAATTCATCTAAGAATTCATCTTTAACACCTTGAGATTTTAAAAATTCTTTTTCATTTTGAATAATTAAGTTTTTACCTCTTGGGTCTAATGATCTAGCAATTTTTTCATCTAATATTTTTTCAACTCTTGGTGCAACTTCTTCATTAAATCTTCTTTTATTTGCAATAAGAACATCATCTGTTGAACCAGTTTGAGGCATTTTAAATTCAACATTTGGACTTTTCATTATTTGATAATCAGAATCAGGTTTAAAATATTTTTTATATGCATTAATATCATCAATGTCAAATTTTCTTGCAGCTTTTGTAGTTTGTGATAAAGCTTTACCTGTATTCGTTAATAATCTTTTAGATCCTTGTGTAACATTACTTACAAGTGCTCTACCTGTACCTTTTGGTAAAAGAGGCAAAGCAGTTAAGCCTGCTTCTAATGCAGCTGTACCATAATTTCCTTGTTTTAATTCATTTCCTATAATTGACCCCCAATACATAGGGTTAATCATATTCTGAAAATCAGAGGTTTCAAATTCACCTGGTGTATAACCAACGGCTCTAAGATAGTTCTCATATTCAGGGCTATCAAAATCTACTAAACCTTTACCCATTCCAGGAAAATAAGCTTGTTTTCCTTCTAAAAATCTTGAAGTCATTCCTACAGGATCAACTCCAAATGCAGCAACTCTATCTAAAGCTGCATCAAATGTAGTAGCATCATCATAAGATTTCCAATTTCTTTTTTCAAAATTTTCTTGTTCTTTCTTTTCTGCTTCTATATATTCTTTATTTGCAATTGCTGCTTTACCTGTAAGGGGTTCAAAAATATTAGTTTCAACTCTTGTATTATCTGAAGGTGTTGTATAATTTTGCAATTCATTAGGTTGTATTTCCCACGGGTGTTCATGCCCTGGTTCTCCACCTTCATGAAACCTTTTTGTATATTTAACATTAAAGCTAGGTTTAATAGGAGTTTTTACTCTGTCTCCTGTTTCATAATCATTTAAGAAATCCTTGTTTGCACCTACACCAATATTAAAGTCACCAACTTGTTTTGAGGCATTTAATGAACCTACACCTTTAAATACAGGATTTGATTGCATTGGTAATACACCAACTGCATTAAACTGCGTTCCTATTGGAAGAAAGTTTACACCAGCCCCAGCAATAATATTTCTTTCTCTTTGCTCAGGAAATGCAAAGCCATATCCTAATACTTCTTTTCTACTTGGGTTACTTTTTAAACTTAGATCCTGTATAGGTTTTTCAAAAACCATATTACCTGGAAATTCATAATCATTACCAGGAAGCATTACTTTAGAATTACCTAAGTTATCTACACCGTGTACAGGAAACTCTACACCATCCATAGTAATATCTCCTGATGGTATAATGTTAAATGGATTATCTACATCAGGACTGTTAGCTTTATAGCCTTGTGTTGAAAATACACCTGTTGTGTATGTAAACATCTCGTTAGGTCCACCAGGTAAACCCCTTCTCTCTTCTTTTTTAAATGACCCTTTCATTATCTCATTGATATATTTAACTTAGTATTGCTTAGTTTAAGTAGCATTTTTCTGTCAGCTGACTCAAGCTTTCTCAATATAAACTTATTATAGTAATGTCTAAACTTCTTTCTTTGCTCTTCTGCTTTTGTTACATCTAGGTTATTTCCATTCAATGTCTTTATATATCCATTGCAGCTTGTATTAAATATTAGTTCTTCTGCTGGGGTAGTAGCGTTAATGTTAAACTCACCTCTATTTTTTGTTATATCCCAGAACTGATTTATTCTATATTTTTGTTCTTCCTTAGTATATAAAATATTCATGTCATTAGTAGTTCCATTAATTATTGGATATTCTAATGAAGCAATTGGATCACTAAGATTTGAAAAACTTGGGCTTAATACTAAGTTTAATCTTCCAGATACTTGTTCAGTATTATAGATTATTAACTCATCAAAGTTAAAGTTTAAATCATGCCATTTATCATCTGCACAACCGTTTTCTAAATCCCCCTTGTATATATAACTTTCAAGTTGATATTCTAAACTTCTAATAGTATTAACAGTTTGTCCTGTTGTCTCTACAAATTCAACTTCCCATGGATAACTTACATCATAATAATTTGCATATAAATCACATCTACTATTATGCCTCCATATACTTCCTTTTGGTGCACTATTTTCATTACCTACTTGAATTGTTTTTGTAGTCAAGAAGTTTTTAATACTTGACATACATAACTCAGGATGCCAATCATGAAATGATACCCAAGCTTTTGCTTTAGGATCATAACTTACAGTCCAAGAACAATCTTCAAAATAATCAGGATCTCCTAGTTCTACATTAGAAGTAGATACTTCTGCATTGCTAAATCTATTGCTTAAATTATTTGATGTTGTTCCTATTGAAAAAGTTAAAGTTTCAGGATTAAATAAAGCACTGTCAATATACTCTTCTTTTAATTTATAATCTCTTTTAGAAAAATAAACAACATCATTGTTAATATCATATATAACTTGACAACCTACTCCAACAACTGGGTTATCTGCTAATGTAGTTTCTTCTAAGCCAGGAAACTGTCTAATTAATTGTGATGGTAAGTATTTATTAAACCACCATTTCATTCCTTGGTTAGCTAAATTAACTAATTGCCCTGTGTATTGAAATACTTTACCTTGAGCTTGAGACATATAGAATACTCCCATTGGTGTATTAAGTACTGATCTAGCACTTTCACATGAACCATACTCATTAGATAAATCTGAATTTACAATGTTTTGCATTGGTTGACTAAATAATCCTCCGTCACCAATTGTAAGTTTTGTACCTAAATCCGTTTTAAGACTATCAACCCCTTGGAATATTTGAGGTGATTGATAAGGGAAGAATATAATAGAACCACTCTTACTAATAGGTTTTATTACAGTAACTTGATTCTTAAAGTCCTTATAGTTGTTTGGTAAAAAGACTCTCCAGAAATCTTTTTTAGCTTCATTCTTTGCTTGTAAAGAATAAATTAATCTTTTAGGGTAATATGAAAAACATGTCTCTGCCACTAAAGGATCATAATCTGTAGGTTGAACACTACCAAAACTAGTAAGGTTAGTTATAAATCTACCAGCACTTAAAGAATAATCATATCTGTAAAAATTATCTTTCTTAATATGAGCAGCATCAAATAAACTTGATGTTTCTGTATACTCTAAATGATCATAATGCCTTTTACTTTCTGCCTCTTCCCAATCTCTTTGTGCTAAATTAACTTCTGATTCAACATAAAAATCTTGTACACCATTTACATGAGTATACATGTAACAATTTTTTAGATTGAATAAAGGCATTTTGCCGTCTGCTGCTTGTGTAACTTGTGTACCAGTATTTAAATTTGTTGTACCCTCTGCCCTATCCACATAGTAATTAAACACACTAAAGTCACTGCTATTCCAATTAGAACTCCCTCCAAAAGGATTAACCGAACTAAGTATATTAGTAAACTTATCAATTATTTCAGTTATATCATATTTAGTACTATCAACCCAATATCTTGGATACGGAATATTTACACGTCTGTGATAATCATAAGCAAATCCATCAGGTTGACCATAAAGAAAATCTGTAAAAATTGGCATGATTGTTTTTTCTGTATATCTACCAATATAAACATCTCCAGAAAATATAGAAGTTGATGTAAGTTTTGTATCAGCTGTTGGAGGAGTTTCTACATTAAGTAATTCTACAGTTCCTCTCATTGGTACTTGCTTAATTTGATTAAGCTGTCCATATTGATTTTCAAAATTATACTTCAAAGCTCCATATAAACATGAAATATCTGTAGAATACTCTGTATCTAAATCATTAAAGTTATCAGCAGATGCTCCTGCTACACTACCTATTGTAAATCTAGACACATCGTCTATTGATGGTATTAATAAGTCATCTTCAGTATTTACTGCAATAGTTGTTGGTCTAAATAAATTGTTTATTTTAAACTTACTCCCTACACTTCCTGTACCAAAATTAGTTAAAGCAGAACCAATAAAATTAGAATCTATATTCTTAACTCTATATGTTCCTGCTCTTTTGGAAAACGTATCATAAAAACCATGTGAATTATACTTTAATGCCGTATCTTGAAAAGACATAATATTATAAAGTAATTCTAATAATTCATTTGTACCTACTGCAAACTGACCTGCAAATTCCAGTAAACCAGTAGCAATACTTATTGCACCTGGAACACTGCTAGCCGGTGTTTTTGTAGTACTATAAGTAGTACTTTGTCCTATACTACCTGGTACAGCATTTTGAGCTGCCCCTAATATAACTTTAGCTAAATCTGCAGCACCTTCAGCTGTTCTACCACCATAAGAACCTGTTGTAATATAAGCAATATTAGTAGCACCTCCAATAATAGCATTTACAACATCGTTTATTAAAAGGTTTATACCTGCTTTAGCACCTGCTATAGGTAGTGCTTGTGCAAGTCCACCAAGTGATGTTGCTGGTGCAGCAATGTCACCACTCCCAAACAAAAATGTACCACCTACACCTAAGTTTAACATTTGCCCTGTATTAGTGACTTCTTCTCTTACCCCTTTTAATTGATGTAAACCATAACCCATACCAAAAACAGAAGCTACTATAACGGCTAGTTTTCTTAATAATTTTTGTTGAGGGTGTTTTTCACAAACAATAAACTGCCCTTCAGCTGTACCAGATAACTCTCCATAAATTCTTGTTTCATATGCATTTAAAAAAGGCTTCTTAAACATTAACTCAGGTGAATGAAATGTAAATACATCATCAGTAACACCTATAAGTCCTGACCCATATTTTTCTTTACTTTCTACCCAATCATGAGCCCCTAGTGTTTTTTTATTTCTATCATGAAAAAATGGATCTGGTCTCCTATCATTATATGGATAGTTTGGATACAGCCCTTGTCTATCAGAACCTTCAATATCATACTTTCTCATGTTACGGAAAATACCTTTACCAAGAATTGATTT
>PDMW01008820.1_pt1 | contig 13501 bp, 25 predicted proteins | sample 1515511 | NCBI WGS metagenome assembly PDMW01 (sample SAMN07343023, study PRJNA328102) | Marine metagenome, whole genome shotgun sequencing project. | biome: marine; feature: bay; material: water; isolation source: viruses from water sample < 0.22 micron filtered, nuclease treated, low... ... | reverse complement strand
AGGGAATCTTTGAGCGTGTAGACCTCCTCAGAAATACACCCCGCCTTGTTTTGGGGTTTCGAGTCTCCCCCCAAAAGTGAGACACAGTCTAATTTAATTTCAATCCTATGGATTTAAAGAAATTTACCGAGCAAAAGCTCGATGTTACCAACACTACTGTCTTTGACAGCGGTTGGGTAAAAACTGAGAGAACTCAGAAAGCTTCTGGCTCTACCGAGCTTAAGAAGGCAGTACAGTTGTTCAATGCTAATCAGGAAGGTATGCCTGATGAGCTCTCAACATGGTTGAAAGATGGTAAGGTTACCATCAAACAGTAGTCCCTTTGGGACTATTGTTTTAACATTGTACCTTATATAGAGGGTGAGCGGTATGGGTGGGCAATCTCTAACACATAAAGTGTTTGTTTGCGTGCTTACCACATCATATTCACCCTTTTATCGCACAATTTGACATTCAATAGATTACATTCTATTGTATTATATAACATAAACTGTAGAACATATGTTTGATTACACACATGAAGTAAGAGTTTTTAATCCTAAAACTGAAGCTTTCAAAGATACTTTCTCTTGGGGAGTATTCCCTAACAAAAATATTGCACAAATAATGGCTAAAGCTTTAAATAAAAAGCTTGGAGCACCTACTTGTGTATTCGTTGTAAAAGAGATAGTTTAATGAAGTGTCCTAAATGCAATGGCTCTTGTCGTCTGAAGATGACAGGAGCTGTATGCCTGGATTGTGATTGGTATACACACGATAGAGACAAATTCAGAGAAGAAAACACAAGATGCACCGACAATGGCAATGCCTAGGTGTTAGTCTTGTGTTATAATACAACATAGGTAGTACTTCGGTGATAAAAGGTATTAAAGCAATTAGTCTGATGCAGTAATGCAGAGCAATTAGTCTTTATGTAACATAGACCCTTACCTATTATTTAAATAAAGCTCGTTGAACCGTTAAATACACCCAAGAGTACAATCAACAGTCGACTTTAGTTGATTGTATGCTCAAGAACGTAGTGTATCAGGGGAGAGCTTTATTATTACATAATAGTAGTGAGTTTGTAGTACCTGAAAAAGCAATAACCGTTGAATACGTAATAGACACGGCCAAAGGCAGCTTGGAGGTAAACGACTTTGCAACAAACAATCAGCAATGATAGTTGCTACTATTTAAATACCAAGCGAATAATTTCTTGTCTAGGCTTGGTCTAGCAGTATAATAAGACTAGAATTTGACAAGACACTCGTTGGAGGTGCTGATATTTATCAGACGATACCCATATGCACTACGAAGAACCCAAAGGTGCTATTTTTTTAACATTAAAAGACATAAAGACATGAAGAGAAACATTTGGGTATTTACAATAATTTATGGGATTATGTATCCTTTATTCTTAGGTGTAATTGATTACATTTTATACTTAGAACAACCAAATTATGATTGGTTTATGATTACATTGTTCACATTGATGCATGTAATCTGGTTGCCAATGCTTTACTTAATTTATTTAAATCATAAAACAGCATAATTATGAACAAGACATCACCATTAGACACATTAACTATCTTAGGCTTAGGTCGTAAGATGGATAAGATTAAGAAATTTGCTAATCAACTTATAGAAGAAGGAGATGATTCTCAACATCAGTGTGGAATAGACATACTTGACATTGTTGATCCATATAGACATAAACTGAAAGATAATTAAACAAAATAGATAGACATGGTAGAACAAAACATTAGTTACGAACAACACAAGCTGGAGAATTTACATAAACAGCTTGAGGATTATAATGAGATGACGGCTGAACTAGAGGCTCATTGTAAAGCAAAGTATGGAATATCTTTAGAAACACTTAGTAATTTTAAAAGAGGTGTAAAACAAGACATTCAAAAGGAAGAACAATCAGCAATGCGTGATGGCGCTAGTATTAACTTGTCTCATTTTAAAGACAAACTAAATATAGAAGCTAATGGAGCAAGCTGAACACGCAATACAAATTAGCATTAAATACATATTAGACTTTGTACTTAATCTTGAGCACACCGGTAATGGTGTGGTTGGGATTGAGTTGTGGTTTGATTGGACAGCATTGCTGTTATTTATAGCGATTTACTTCTTTTGTAAATCAGTTTATAGAATGTATAAAAAAATGTAGCTAATAGCTATTAACAAGTTGATGGGCATGATTTGAGCTCTGTCTATCAACTTGCATATGGTTGCAAACAATTTAATAGCTATTGGCTATTCACATTTAAAAGGTTGCTAGTATACCTATCGAAACTAGCATTAATTATTTAAAAGCATGTAAAAGACATGGCACAACAATTAAATTCAGGGAGCATAGAAGCTCTAAAGCAAGGCGAAACTCTGCTCGTAGAAGCAAGAAAAGTAGCAAATGGCAAAATTCAAGTAGAATTTGCAGAACTGTTAAATACTGGTGCAAGAGCAAAGAATGCCTTATCCGTATTGAACAAATCAGATGATAGATTCTCTGGCGGTAAGCCTCGAAGAGCGTGGGTAACTGCAGAAGCAGGCGATGTTGGAGAACTATTTGGTATAGACTTAGGTGACACTGGTGCGTGGTACGAAGCTGATCGTCGAGGTAAAGCTATGGAGATTTTAGATCTTAACATTTTGAATCCAGTGGATTTTGATGGTGAAAGATTTAGAATTGTCTGTGAGGAAACTTTGACTCCAAGTGAGTATCATGCCCAAGATCCTGAGCGTTATGCTAAGAAGAAAGGAAAAGATGGAGATCTTATCCTTCACAATGGATGTTATGTATTCAGTTACACACATGTTCATGTTACCGATGAGCCAACCGATGACATGCACACATGGTTGAAATCTGATGTATCATCCTCAACGTCTATTGGCGGAATCAAAGCTAATGTTACTACTGCAAAAGTAGAAGCAGCGGAGCTTGATGAAGCTTTTATGTAGACATGTAAATAAAATATGTACATTGCCTTTGGTAGTGTACATATTTTTATTATATTTGTAAACAAGTTATAAACTATTTTTAAACAAGTTATGAAAAACGTTATTATCAACAACGGAAGAGCTACCGTAACTGTAACAGCAGCACATAATGTGACTGTAACAGAAAAGGCTATTACAATTGATTTAGTTACAGGTTTTAATTTAACTAAGAAGACTAAAACTAAGACCACAACCAAAGCAAAAACCAATAAGGTTACTAAAACTGCAAAACGCAGAGGTAGACCTGCAAAAGCTACTTCATAGGTAGATTTAGATTAGACAACTAAATTAGATAGGGGACAGAGAAATTTGTCCCCTATTTTTAACTTAAAATTATTTATTATGCCAGAACAAGACGTAATTATGTGGCCATTTGAAGTGCCAAAACACATAGATATTAGAAGTGCAGAACATAAAAAGTTTCTCATTGATAAGTATAATGAAGGTAAGAAACAAGAGTTTAGAGTTACAACTATGGAAGAGTTAATAGCTATATTAAAAGAAGAAAGTAAGAACTGATGGGATGGATGAAAAAGATTTATGTAATGTGTGAAGATGACACATTAGATGAAGAGTTTACTAAACCATATCATCAAGCGTTAGTAGACGAGAAAGACACAATGTATTTTCAAGGAAGGTTAATAACTATGGATCAAGCAGCAGGTATTCAAATGTTTGTTGATGATGCTCTTAAACTTTTTAAGAAGAAGAAATGATTTATTTTATATCTGATACATTAAGTCATACTAAACAATTTGAGAACGGTACAATTGAGCAAGCAGTAGAGTATTGTAAGAGTAAAAAAGTATTAGGTGTAGACACTGAAACTGAAGGCTTTGACTTTACTTGTAAGAAAATGATAATGTTTCAGATAGGTGACGAGGATCATCAATTTATCATTGACACTAGGTTTGTAAGTATTGAGCCATTGCGTGAAGTATTAGAGAGTAAAGAGATAATCAAACTATTTCATAATGCAAAGTTTGACTACAAATTTATAAAACGTTGGGCTGGTATAGAATGTGAAAATGTATATGACACATTTCTAGCAGAGCAAGTTATAAACTGTGGTAAAGACGTTAGATATAGCTTAGCACATGTCTGTGAAAGATATTTAGGTGTGAAGCTTAACAAAGAGATTAGAAATAGATTTATAGGGTTAACTGGTCAACCCTACACTGATGACCAGATTGTATACGGTGCGAAGGATGTAGAGTATTTATGTCAAATTAGAAATAAACAATTACCTATTATTGAAGAGTATAGTTTAGAAAATGTAGTACAGCTTGAAAATGATGCTGTGCTAGGTTTTGCAGACATAGAATATAACGGATTAGATATTGACAAAGAATCATGGACAGGACTAGCTAAGATATGTGAAGAACAAGCTGTCGAATTAAAAGAAGAACTAGATACATTAGTATTAGACGATGTAAGGCTAGAGAAATTTGTTCCTAAGTATGTACAAGGGGACTTATTTGTTGCACAAGAAGAGATTAGAAAATTAGATATAAAATGGACATCACCTACTCAAGTACTTAAGATTTTTAAAACACTTGTACCTGAGTTAGATAATGTAAACGGAAAAGAAATGTATAAGTATAGACGTAAGTTTAATCTTATAGATAGATACGTAAAGTATAAAGAAAAAATGAAAATTGCTACAAGCTACGGAACTGCGTTCTTTAAGTTTGTAGGAGCTGACAATAAAATACACACAAGTTTTCATCAAATATTAGACACAGGACGTGTAAGTAGTTCTAAGCCTAACATGCAGCAAATACCTGCATCAAATGATTTTAGAAACTGCTTCACTGCACCTACAGACTGGTGTTTTGTCTCCTCAGATTATAGTAGTCAGGAGTTGAACGTCATCGCTTTTGGTTCTAAGGATCCCGTGTGGATTGAGTCTTTAGAAAAGGGACAAGATTTACATTCTGTATGTGCAGACCTTGTGTATGGTAAAGAATGGGTAGATGTAGCTGAAAATGATTGTGCCTACATGAAGTCAAAAGCTAAATGTAATTGCTCAAAGCATAAAAAACTGCGTACTAATGTAAAGACTATTAACTTTGGTCTTGCATATGGTATGGGCCCTAACAAACTTGCAGACACATTAGATATAAGTATACCTGAAGCAAAACAATTAATAGATAAATATTTTACTGCGTTCCCTGCAATTGGAGGGTTCTTAGATAAACTTGCAACATTTGGAAAAAAATATGGATACATCAAAACATTTCCACCGTACAATAGACGTCGGTGGTTTACAAACTGGTATCCTAACATTTGGAACAGTCAAGCAGACAAGCGAGAGCTTGGAAGTATTGAGAGGGCAAGTAAGAACACACCTATTCAAGGAGCATCAGCTGATATGACTAAGCTTGCGCTGCATTATATTAGAGAGTATATAAAAGAGACTAACGCGCCTGTAAAAATGGTAATGACTGTTCATGATCAAATAGATACTATATGTGAGATAGACTATGCTGATAAATGGGTAGTTAAAATGACTGAACTTATGGAAAAAGCTGCGTTAGTTGTAGTTACTAACGGCTTATTAAAAGCAGATACAAATATTAGTAAATCATGGGAAAAATAAATGTACAATCTAGCACTATTGAAGGTAGAGCAGAAGAAAGAGTACAAGTGACAGAGTATGATATTATATTTGGAGCTATACGAAGAGAAATGAAGATTACTAAAGAGCAAATAGTAAGCAGAAGTAGGCTTAGAGAAATAGTGGAAGCAAGACAAATGTTTTGCATGCTTGCAAGAGATCTTATAAAAGAAGGTTCTGCAAAGGTAGGACAACAAATAAATAGAGATCATGCAACTGTACTATACTCTGCTGCTTCAATGCGTAATTTATGCGCTATAGATAAAAGACTAGCTATTGCTAAGAATTACATTGAAAAAGATATAACTCCTAAAATAGAAAGGATAAGTGAACTCACTGTTCCTATTTGTAAACATTGTAAACAACCAATATATGAAGAAAGGGTATCATGATTACGTCCCATTAATTAAAGACGTAGAGGAAGATGTAGAGATTAAAATAGAAAAAACACATGAGCCAAAGTATATAACTAATAGCGCAGGTGTAAGACATAAAATATCTGATGAAAGAGGTATGGTAGTAGGAGGAACTGATATACTTGTATTTGGGACAAAATTGCCTGGATATTCGTATAATAAAGTGCTTGCTGTTGATCTTAAAATGGATACTAAGAACTATATTAAATTTAACGGAAGAGTATAAAGATGCGAATTCTTTGGTGAGCAAGCTACTTGAACGCTGCACTAAACCACCCCAAGCTTTAATCTAAATACAAGATTAGGTGTATTAAATTTTTCGGGGTGGTACTTATACGAGAGCAACCTGCGTGAGTGGTGCAATCTTTTACTGTAGTTAAGGGGAGAGGAGGTTATTTACTTGGTCGTTTATGCGCCTCTCCCTTACTATTTAAACTAAATTTTAAAAAATGGAAATTTCTATTGGAATTGTATGCTTAATAGGACTATATTTTGCCTATGAAATGGTCAAGTATAAAAAACAAATTAAACAAAATGAGAAAAATAATACAGAGCGTGCTTTGCGAAGCAACAAGAAGAAGAAAGAATCTTCAAGTAGTACAGAGGCTACTACAGTTAAAGCACCACATAAAAGTAAGCCTAAACGTACTTATAAAAAGAAAAAGAAATCTATAAAACCAAAAACAAATGACTGAATCTCAAGATGAATTAAACAAAAGTTTTGACAACAACATAACACAGATAACTGCTATTATAGAAGAGCAAACTAAATCTTTACAAAATGTTATTGATGTTGCACACGCTCTAATAGAGAGAGTTAAAAAGCTTGAAATAACAATAGCTATCAATGAAGCTATAAATACAAAAGCAAATGAGTAAAGATTGGTGGGATGATCTACCAAATCATCCTGCAAATCAATCCGATGTAGAACCAGAGTTTACCTCTGAGCATTTTACAGAGCTTGAAAGCGTCGAGATAGAAGGGATAGACACTAAAGATCATCCTGATTATTGCGACGCTTTTGTGGCTAAAGCTGTTTGGCTTGGTAGAGAGCTTACAGACGATGAGTTAGAAATTGTTAACGACGATTCTGACTTTGTATATGAACATACTATGAAACATGTAGAACTTTTAAATGACTAATTATGGACCAGAAATCAATTGATTCGTACGAAAAGCTTGCAAAAGATAATGGCTTGTCTCGCAGACAAGTACAAGTATTGCAAACACTTAAAAATGAATTAGGTATGGGCAGTAATCGTATGATTGCCCACAAGCTTGGTTGGGATATTAACCGAGTAACAGGTAGAGTTAAGGAACTCAGATCAAAAGGCTTAATAAAATATGCCGGCGATTTTGAAGACAAAGAAACTAACAGAACAGTGAACCTATGGAAAGTGTCATTGTAATGCATGAAGTTAAAAATACAGAGCAAAAGAAAGCATTAAATGCTTGGGCTAGAGCTGGGTACTGCGGTAGTATTATCGCAGGTACCGGTTTTGGTAAATCTAGATGCGGTGTACTTGCAGTTTGTCATGTGTTAGATAAAGAATCTTCTTCTTCAAAAGCACTAGTTCTTGTTCCTACTACACAATTACAAAAGCAGTTTAAAGAAGAGTTTATAAAGTGGGATAAAGAAACATATCTTGAAGATGTAGAAATCTTATGTTATCAAAGCGCTTATAAACTTAAAAATAAAAATTATTGTATTGTAGTGTGTGATGAAGTTCATTTAGGCTTATCACCACAGTATCGTAAATTCTTTGAAAACAATACATATGATAACCTTTTATGTATGACTGCTACATTACCGGAAGAGTATGAATATAATTTAAAATTGCAGCAAATTGCACCTATAAATTATAAGATTACATTAGATAAATGCGTATCTTTAGGTCTTGTTTCTCCATACGAGATTCATTGTATACCTGTAGAGCTTACGGATAGTGAACAGGCTGATTATAAGAAGATTAACAACAAGTTTGTCTACTGGAAATATCAGCTAGGAAATTTTGACGCCTTTAATGAAGCTAAAAGAGTCCTTGCAGATAAAGATGCAGCGCCTGAGATGAAACAAGCAGCTGCACAATTCTATGCATGCATTAGAAATCGCAAGAAGATTGTAGATTTTGCTAGTCAAAAAGTGTATGCTTTACAGAAACTTGTAGTTAGAAATGTAGGAAAAAAGATACTAGTATTTGGAGGTGCTAATGCTTTTACTAATGAACTAGCAGAAGCAAATGAACCATTTTCTACAGTATATCACAGCGGTAAGACAAAGAAGCAGAAAGAGAAAGCTATTGAAGATTTTAAAGATGGTACTAAAACTGTACTTTGTAGTACTAAAGCCCTAAACCAAGGATTTGATGTGCCTGATGCAGGTATAGGTGTAATTTGTGGTTTAACTAGTAAGTCACTATCAATGATACAACGTGTTGGTAGGCTTATTAGATTTCAAGAGGATAAAATTGGTAAAATTTATATTCTATATGTAAAAAATAGTCAGGAAGAAAAATGGCTAAATAGTAGTGTTAAGAACCTTAAAAATGTAAACTGGGAATGATATTTAAAATACTTGTAATCTATTTGTTAATTACTAGGCATATAAAATTATGTATGTCTGATAGAAGCATATTTATACAAATAAAACAATACGCGTATACTGACACTGACGAAGAGTTAGCAGAATATGTGCGTATTAAACATTTTATGATATGGAGATTCAAATAGATGTAAACTTACTTATTGAAGAGGGTATAAGCGCAGATGATTTTACTGCGCTTTATATTCTCTATAGAAATGGACATGATTTAGTAGTAGAGATGAAATTGAAACCTGATTGGATTGACTTACAGAGTAAAGGATTTGTAAAATTAGGAGCATCACATAAAACTCATGTTGTAAGACAAAAGTTTATAGACCTATTTACAAGTAATTTTGATAAGATGTTTAACGAACTTCTTATTAAGTATCCTATGAAAGTTAATACAAACAGATCAGTTAGAATTTTGCATGCTAAAGATCCGTCTTGTAACGCTAATCTTAAAGCTAAAAAGAAATATCAAAGAATTGTAGGCAATAAATTACACGTTCATAAAAGAATAATGTCTTGTTTAGACACACAATTAGAAATAGAACGTGATAATTTAGGCTACCTGCAAAACTTAGAAACTTGGCTTAATAATCATACTTGGGAAAAGTATGCAGACATAGACAAAACCAATGATACAGACACCAGAATCACAAGAAAGCTCTAAAATCTTACAAGAAAGAGGATTTCAGAGCATTGAAAAGGCTGTTAACCAGTCTATTGCTGTTGTAAAACAAGCAAAAAAGGGAGAAAGAGACGTACTAAAAACTATGTGGCCTAGACTTAACAAGAATTTGTTAGGCGGATTGCAAAAAGGTAAAATGTATGTTGTAGCTGGACGCCCCGGCGTGGGTAAATCAGCATTTAGTAATCAATTAGTATTTGATTTGTTAGATGCAAATAAAAATGCAAACATAATTATATTGTACTGGACATTTGAGATGCCTGGTTATCAGCAAATTATGCGCTCTGCATCAAAAGACGTAAAGAAACAGATAAGCGATTTGTTATCAGTAGACTCACCTCTTACTGATATAGATTTTAGAAACTATATAAGCAAAGTTAAAAAATACACAGGGTACAATATTCATTTTAATAATTACCCTCGTAGTATGGAATATATTATAAACACTAACGAACAATTATATGAAACTGATCCTAACATTATTGTTGTTAATTTGTATGATCATAGCCGTCTCATTAGCGGTAAGGAAGATACAGAGCTTCGACGACTAAACACTGTGTCTAAAGGTTGCATGCATATGCAGTCTAAATTTAATGTTGTTAACATCTTACTATCGCAGCTAAACAGGAATATTGAGCAAGAGCATCGTGCTAAAAATCAATATCAACCGTTATTAACTGATTTGTTTGGCGGTGACAGCATTGGTCAAGACGCACATGTAGTTATGATACTAAACAGACCTTTTGATTTGTATGGTATTACATCTAAATATTGTGACGAAGATCCTAAAGGCTTATTAGCCTGTCATGTAGAAAAAAATCGTGACGGTTTGCTTGGTATGATTAGTTACGAAGCAGACATGAGCACATTCACTATTAAAGAAAGAAGATAAAATGGAATTACCAAAAACTAAAATAAAGGCGTCTAGAAAGTCGCCAAAGAATATGATAATATACGGTGCGCCAAAGATTGGCAAAACTACTGTATTATCACAGCTTGATGATTGTTTAATTCTTGACTTGGAAGACGGTTCTGACATGGTTGACGCACTAAAAGTAAAAGTGGGAAACCTGAAAGAACTTGGAGAAGCAGGTAAAGCAATTCATGAAGCTAAAAAGCCATATAAATACGTAGCTATTGACACTATCTCTAAACTAGAGGAATGGTGTGAAGCTGATGCTAAAGTATTGTATATGCAAACTCCAATGGGTAAAAACTTTGAACAAAAGAATCCTGGAGCTTCAGTCTTATCATTGCCAAACGGCGCAGGCTACCTATACTTAAGGATAGCATACAAAAAATGGATAGACAGACTGAACACTCTAGCTGATCACATTATTCTAGTTGGTCACCTAAAGGACAAAATGCTTGAGAAGAAAGGTAAAGAAGTGGCTGTTAAAGACCTAGATCTTACTGGTAAAATCAAGCAAATTACATGCGCAAACGCTGACGCAGTAGGTTATTTATACAGAGAAAATGATAAAACGATGGTATCATTTGATTCTATGGATGACATTACTGCTGGTAGTAGATGCGAGCACTTAAAAGGTAAGACCATGCCTTTAGAATGGTCAGAAATATTTATTGATTAATCGCTTTAAACTTAAACCAATGATTGAAGCAAGAACAAACAACGAGAACGCTACTCCAAAAGCGGTTACACCAGAAACTATCACAACATCTATGATTATAGAAGATCTAGAAAATGGAACTGATCGCAATGGTATTAAAGAAAAGTATGGACTAGAAAACTGGGAAGTAGCTCAGATGTTTAAACATCCTGCACTTAAAGGTAGAAAAGCACGCAAAGTAAGAAAGATGTCTTTTAACTTTGTTGATGATACTCCTACAGTAGACCCTAATCAAACTAGTATTCCTACAGCGGAAGAAGAATTTCATAACAGAGCTGATTTAAGATCTCAAGACGCTATAGATCATACTCCTATTGAAGAAGAAAATCCCCATTTTGAAAGCCCTGAGTTTACAAAATCTCAGATGGATCAAATGGAAGGACAAGCTTGGGAAAGTCAAATCCAATCACAATCAAATAACCCTTTAAATTTATAAAAATGGCAATTAAAAGTAATTCAAGTGAACAAGAAGTATCAGGTGGAGGTATTACATTATACTCCGGCCTTGCTAATTTTAATGTTATAGCAATTAATCCTACTATGACAGAGCTACATACTCTTGGAATTAATGTAAAACAAGATCCTAACTATTACGTAGAATTCAACGGTGAAGAATATTTTAAACTAACCTTCTGGGTTAAGAATGAAGATCTTACTACTCGTATGGAGATTCTTATGCAGTCAAAAGAGAAAGTTTCAAAAACAGGCAAGCATCAATGGCTAAATAATATTGGCCAAGATACATGGTCTGATGGCGTTCCTACTTATGACTGGTACAAAAACCCTGAGACAGCTCGCAAAGCATATACAGGCGAGTATACTTTGATTAATTTTGTTAAAGCATGGGCTAACGTTGCTTACGGCGATGAAGTTATGTTTGACACTATGGATAAGATTGTAAAAGGAGATGTTACAGAGCTTAAAGCTTTAGTAACTATGCTAGCTAACAATCAAGTTAGATTACTTATAGGTGTTAAAGACGGTAAATACCAAAATGTGTATCTTCACAACTTTGGTAGAGTTAAGCCTCAGAGAGATGACTTGTTTGTTAAAGCACTTAACGATGAGTACAAAACTTTCAATGCAGAGTTTAATACTGACCTAGCGTGGGGTACATTTGTTCCTCAACTAGCAGTTGTAACTCCAGACGAAGAGACTGTTTCTGAAAACGATACCTGGGTATAGTAATTAGAAACTATGATAAAGAGCAGAGGAAGTGAAGAACATCTACATACAGATGTAATACTCTCTAAAATTAGTGAGTATGACATATTCAAATACTACTGCCCCAACTTCATAGAGCTTAACAAAAAGTTTTGTAGTGATTTAAGGAAAGACCAAAAGCCTGGTGTAAGTATCGTTTACTGGAAAGGTAAACTCTTATACAAGGATTTTGGCTATCCTGATCACACATTTGACTGCTTTAACTATGTTAAGTTCAAGTATTCTTGCAATTTTGTAGAAGCTTTGACTATAATTGACAATGATTTTAACTTAGGACTTACGTCTGTAAATGCTAATACATTATTTACTATGGGCTACAGAGGTGCTATAACTAACAAGCGTCCTGTAAATCAAAAAGTAACTATTATTAAGAAAAAGACAAGGCCTTGGTCTAAGTCAGATAAGTTATTTTGGGAAAGATATTTGATTACTAAGAAGACTTTACTTAAATTTGACGTATCACCTATTTCACATTATTGGATTAATGAAAATAGATTTAGCTGCAAAGAAACAACCTATGCATACAAAATTGGTAAAAAATACAAGATCTATTCTCCTAACGAAGAATATAAATGGTCTAGTAATACTACCAACAAACATGTTCAAGGTTATAACCAGCTTCCAGATACAGGAGATTTGCTTATTCTTACCTCTTCTCTTAAGGATGTAATGTGTTTATATGAAATGGGCATACCCGCTATTGCTTTGCAAAGCGAGATGATTATGCCTGACGAAAAACTTATTACACATCTTAAGGCTAGATTTGAAAGAATAGCTATATTTTATGATAACGATTTTACTAATCCTAACAACCCTGGGCAAACCATGGCTGCAAAGATTAAAGATAAATATTATTTTACAAACATAGCTGTTCCAGATGTATATCACTGTAAAGATTTGTCTGACTATATTGCTCATTTCAATTCTTATGGAGGCATGAAGGCTCTAATAGAACTAACAATATATGGCGAAATACACAGACACAATATACAAACTGAAGAAACAAATTATGCCGATACGACGCAAGAAAGGAAACAAGAAAGTTAGAAATGCTACTGCAGCAGTCTACAAAGGATTAAAGTTTAGATCAAAATTAGAATTATTTACTTATAAAAAACTTGAAGAAGCAGGTATATCTGCACTGTATGAGAAAAGAAAGTTTGAGCTTTTAGAGGGTTTTCGCTTTCCTCATACATGTGTAGAACCTAATACTCATAAAGAGTATGTAGATAATACTACTAAAGTTAGAAGTATAACATATACTCCTGACTTTGTAGACCCGCAAGGACAGTGGATTATAGAAGTAAAAGGATTTGCTAACGATGTCTTTCCTTTAAAATGGA
>PDMW01070453.1_pt1 | contig 13508 bp, 13 predicted proteins | sample 1515511 | NCBI WGS metagenome assembly PDMW01 (sample SAMN07343023, study PRJNA328102) | Marine metagenome, whole genome shotgun sequencing project. | biome: marine; feature: bay; material: water; isolation source: viruses from water sample < 0.22 micron filtered, nuclease treated, low... ... | reverse complement strand
CTAAAGATCAGATTAAGGGCAGTGCAAAAAACCCCAAAGGGTCTGCAAGTGGATCTCGAGGGGGCATTGAAGTATCTGAAAAAAACACTAAGACTCTTGAGAATTATAGAGATGAGCACAATGGTAAATATAAAGCTAAAAGCAAGCAGGTAAATCTAGGTATGCTTAAAGCTGTATTTAGAAGAGGGGCAGGGGCTTTCTCTTCTAGCCATAGGCCTCAAGTCACCTCAAGAGATCAGTGGGCTCTTGCCAGAGTTAAAGCTTTTTTAAAATTAGTAGGCACAGGCCAAAGAAAAAAGGCTTATAATACAGATCTTGATTTATTGCCCAAAGGCCACCCCCAAAAATCAGAGAGAGCCTCTGAGCTCCTCACTCCTCAGAAGTATTCTCACATTGATTTTACCCCACCCAAAGGGGCTCAAGAGAGTGCCTCAAGATCCCTTGAGGTGAGAGCGTCTAAACCTTCATCTCAAAGGGGTATGACCTCGGTAGGTATTGCCAGAGCAAGAGACCTATCAAACGGTGTATCATTAAGCCCAGATACTGTAAGAAGAATGAAAGCTTACTTTGATAGGCACGAGGTTGATAAAAAGGGGGCCACTTGGAAAGATCAAGGCAAAGGCTGGCAAGCATGGCAAGGCTGGGGCGGTGACGCTGGTAAATCATGGGCCTCTAAAGTAGTGAGCCAAATGAATAAAGCAGATGAATCCGTAAAGATGCATGAAACCATCAAAGGTAAAGCCCTTGCTTTAAATGAATCAATTTCTGAGGATGATGGCCTATACAAAGGCAGGGCATTTAAAACCCTAGCTTTGGGCCCCGTTTCAAGCAGATCAACAGGTGAAGAGATAGCGACCGTTTCCACAGAATTACTTGAAGAGTTTGTTAAAGTGTTTAAGGCACGTCAAGACTCAGACCCTGTAATCATTGATTGGAATCATAACAGCTCACCCTTTACAGAAGGTGATAAGTCACCAGAGGCAAGCGGTGCCCTCGGAAAAATTATTGATCTTCAAGTTAAAGATGATGGTCTTTATGTTTTACCTGCTTACACAGAAAAAGGTAAAAAAATAGTAGAGGAGCATCAAGGCTTACTTTACTCATCACCAGAGTTTATAACTGGTGAGGTCTTTTCTAGAGATGGGGGTGACCTCATCTCAAAACTGGGCCAATTGCTGGCAATTACTCTTACCCCTCGACCTCAGCAGCAAGCTGATAAAATCGACTCTGTAAAATTAACAGAATCAATAAGGAGCTCTCTTATGGAGAAAGAAGACTTACAAAAGATGGAGATTGACGATTTAATTAATCTCATTCTGCAAAAAGATGAAATGGTAAAACGTCTTGAGGCAGATGTTGATAAAATTAAAGAAGAGCATTCTCAAATTATCAACAAATCAGAAGGCTCTGATCTCATGGAAAAAGAAGATGAGAAAAAGCAAATGGCAGAGGATGAAAAAGACTCACCAGATGCAAAAGAAATGGCAGAGCATAAAGACGATAAAAAAGAAATGAATGAAAAGAAAGGCTATTCAATGAGTGAACATATTTCTCTTGCTGAGTTTAATGCCCTTAAGGAGCAAGTTGTAAAGCTCAAAGAACAAAAGCAAGCAATTGAAAGAGATCAAGCGGTAAACACTCTATTGACAGAGGGACGTATTACACCTGCTGATCTCGAGTATGCCCATCATGCTTATGATTGCTCAATTAGTGGAGACCCAAAGCACTGGGCTCGCTTATCAACCTTAGCCCCTGTTGTAAAATTCACAGAGGCAGGGCATGGCAAATCACAAGAGACTCTTACAGCAGAGTCTTTACATGAGAAGATCACAGCCAAAGCCAAAGCCGAAAGTATTACATTTGGTGAAGCTATGAAGCTAGTAAGTAAAGAAAATCCTAATGTAAATCAAATTATCTTTGGAGGATAATAAATGAGCTATCAAGAATCTCAGTTTTTAAAATCTTTTGCCTGTGGGGGTACTGTAGGCAAATTTACTCTGGTAAAAGTTAATGCATCTAATCAAGTTGTAGAATGCTCTGCTAATACAGATATTCCTTTGGGGATTGCACAGCGGGGCGGGGCCTCTGGTGATCTAATTGAAGTTTGTTTAAGCGGGCCATCTTTTGCAATTGCAGGCGGGGCTATCACTTTGGGCACCAATCAACTGCTTATGCCCTCCACATCTGGTAAGCTTGTAGCTTATGCAGGTGGGGCAGGAACTGAGCACAGCGTTGCAGAATTTATCCACAATGCCACAGCCTCAGATGGTGATGAAATTCTTGTTTTATATCGTGGTGCATCAATCCAAGGCTAATAAAAGGAGCTAAAAAATGTCACAGTCTTATAGTAATATACATCCTGTTAATGAGATCCTTACTCAATTTGCAAGTGAGGCCTCATCTCAACTAGATTCTCAACTTATTCATCAAGATCTTTTTGAAACTGTAAGCGTTCCAAAAAATATGAGATCTGGTACTATTTTAATTGAGAATAACAATCAATATATGGGCACTTCTTTAGATCTTAAACGAGGGGCGGGGGCATCTCGAGTACGTCAATCAAGTTTTGATTTTGAGAGCATGACATATCGTACCCAAATGCGGGGGCTTGAATCCTCAATCGCTCTTGAAGATCTAGATGATAATCAATACCCAATCGATTTGCTTCAACGTGAAATCCGTAAAATCACACGGTCTCTTATGATTGATCGTGAAAAAGAAGCAAGTACAACATTATTTAGTGCAAGCAATTGGACTAATTATGAAAACACTCTGAGCACATTTAATGCCTCAGTAAACACAGATGCAAACGGTGCAAAGTGGGATACAGCAGGGGCAGAGCCTCTTACTGATCTTTTAGCCCTATCTGATACAATTCGCAAGAATGCTTATGGCATGGGTGCTGATATGCAGACCCTAGTTATGGGCTATGATTGCTTTTTAGCATTGCAACGAAATGCAGAGCTGAGAGGTTACTTTGGTACTCCTGCTGAGGGTATTGCAAGTGGTAACCGTATCTTACCTCAAGCAGAGGTAATTAATATCATTAAGAGCATTTTTGGATTTAAAGATATTAAAGTAGGGAAAGCTCGCAATAACACAGCAAACCCATTACAAACTCAAACCACTGGTGACATTTGGAATACAGACCGTTTATGGTTAGGTGTTCTTAAAAGCCCAGATGGTGCAGTTGTAGGTAATAGCGGTTCTGTGCAAACTTCACCCGCCTCTGTTTTAACTCTTGAGATTGAGGGTATTAAATCTGGTGAGTATAAGTCACCAGATATGGTACGGCAAAATGTATGGGTTGAGAATGAATATGTAAATAAAGTAATCAAGCCCTCATTTGGTTACCTTTTGCGCGAAGTCGTAAACTAAGAAATGTATTGTTTATCCTGTGGGGCCACCCATCATAAAGCTCTCTCAGAAGAGGGCAGAGGTGACGAGATCGCTATTAAGGATCTCACTGCACAGGCTAAACAATCCCCAAAGCCTTTAAAAGGCCTCTTACTTGCAAGGCGTGACCAAATCAAAGCAGAGGCCTCAGCAGTGGCATCAATGAGACGCTCCTTATCAGTTGCTAATCAAGCCCTTATTGATGCTGTTGAAAGAGCATATTTTACAGGTGTAAGCCCTGCTCTTTTAGATATATCTCAAGAGGAGCTCGCTAGCTTCATCCTTGATAATGGTTTAGGTGTGGCCCTCGAGGGCTTCACATCTTCACAGGATGAGATTTTAGATGCTATATTAAGAGTAATCAAAGAATCAGATCCATCTTTTACACTTCAAAGCTTACCCTCTGTTTTACCTATTCAGAATAGAACGATTAGGGCAGTTTTTGAAGATGTGATTATACCAGATACAAGTAAAGCTTTAAGATTTGCTTTAAACAATCTTGTATTTACAGATGATAAAGACTCAACTATTGATTCTTTATCTCAACAGCTCAAAAGATCAACAGGTAGGCAACTTACAGAAGTAAGAACAAACCTAGGAATTATGGGCAGGCAAATTACAGCAGATGCGGGGGAAAAGGCAGGTCTAAACCTGTTTTTTTACAGTGGCCCCCTTGATGGGCTTACCAGAGCTTTCTGCATTCCTTTAGTTAATAAGGTTTTAAGTAAAACCCAAATTAATAAATTAAATAATAGAAGCGGTCTAGGGTCTCCTTTAAGAAGTGGGGGGGGCTATAACTGTAGACACTCCTTTTCACCAGTCTCTCAAGGATTAGTTGAGGCCTCTGGTATGAAAAGAGCAAAATCATCAGATATACAAAAAGCAAATAGTGGGGCAAAGAAATGAGAAAAGCAATTTTAAATCAAGTGTATTTATTTCAATGGAATGCCCCCCACCCCTTAAGTGGTGTGCCTAATATTAAAATAAGTAAACCCTCATCTTCTTATACCTATGCAATGGATCAAAGTAGATCAGATGCCACTGTGACAGCTATTTCAAATGATCGTAGAACACTTACCATAGACAACCAAGCAAGCGGGCTTAAAGATAATCAAGGGCAAGCCTTTTTGATTACTTCAAGTGATCAAGTTTTTAATGTTCAAGTTGTTAGGATCTCTGGCACCGTTGCAATCTTAGCAGATCCTTTACCCAGAGAAGTGGATTTAAGCAGTAATGCAAATCTTGAATTTAGCCAGTGGACAAAAGAGTTACCTTTAGATGTTACTAATACAAATGGCACTTACTCTTTTTTAATTGATTATAATCAAGAGGTAGGGGGTGAGACTAGAGAGAAGGTGGCTAAAGGTTACCTTAAAGTGTGCCCCCGCCCCTTTAATACAAATCTTGATCATGATGATTTAGTAAACTTATTTCCTCAGTTTGCTGATTCAATACCAAGGAGACAAAGAGATTTTAAGCCTCAAATCTTTAGAGCTAATGAAGAACTTATTTTAATGATTAGAGATAGTTTACTTCATCAATCTCTTACAGAAGATGAGGTGTTTAATGCTGATTCCTTCTCAAACTGCCATGCTTATTTAAGTGCCTCTTATATACTCGAGGGTCAAAATAGATTTGAGGAGGCTCTGGCAATGAGGCAAAGGGCTCTTGATCTATATGAGCTTACATTGAGATCAGTGGCCCTTGATCGTGACAAAGATGGCATCATTGATGATGGTGAACTAGATCAACGTGTAAGTGGGGTGAAATCTGATTTTAGAGCAAACTTTAAAAACAGAGTTGAAACTGATTATGAGGAAACTTTTCAAATTAAAAGAGGTATGAGATTTTAAATAGGAAGTGACTTCCTATTTAGAAAGGATCAATAAATGTCTTTTGAAATTAAAATAAATCCTAGGCTTGTTTTACCTGTAATTTGGACTGCTCAAAACAATCAAGTAAATGCTTTAAATACCATTGCACTTATTAAGATGAGGACAATGAAGGGGGTGAGCTCAAAAGGAAGAAGGTTTAAGAAGTATTCTAAAAAGCCCATCTATGTAGCCACTCGAGGGGCAAGGCTCAAGCCAAAGGGCGGGCGGGTCTCCTCAACAGGTAAAAGTATGTACTTTGCAGGTGGATATAAGGAATATAAACAAAAGTCTAGACTGGGAAATATTCAAACTGCTGAGGTTGATTTAACATTAAGCGGGGTATTGATGAATAGTATAAAAGTTTTATCCTCAACTGCCACGTCTTATAAAATCGGTTTAGCTAGTCAAGGCAGGCCTTATGGGTATTATGTAAATAAGAAAAGGCCCTTTTTAGGTTTAACAAAAAAAGAAACTAATATAATAGTAAAGGCCTCTGCCCTTGACATGAAAAGGAATCTAAGAACATGAGCAAAGGAATCAGAGAAAGCCTAGACTTGTTAATTACTAGAGTTGAGGCCCTCACACCTAAAACAGATATTCATCATGGTTTTATTAGAGTAAGAGATGGGGCGGGGCTCACTCAAATGATTGAGCAACATTACCACACTATGAGGCTCTTTGATATTATACCTCTCTCAATGCCTCAAGACGATGGAATGCTAGGCATCTCAACTAGAAAAAGAGCAGGCCTCACTTTAAGAGTGTTTTATGGCACACCTCAAGACTCTGGGTATATGGAAAGAATGGCAATTGAGGATACATCACAAATCATTGAGACTTTGAAGCAACCCGATTATAATAGTAATACAACAGGAATTATAAGCCTAGTTGTAAACCCTGCCCAATTGCAGGAAATCACAAATGAGATAGGTGAGGTGAGAGCCCACTTATTAACTATAGACTTTGATCTTTTATATCTTGAGGAGTAACTAAATGACTACAACACATAGATCTATATCAATTGCAGATGAGGGGGGTACATTTGGCTCACTCAATTCAAGCACAGGTTTACCGAGCCCATCTGGTTTAAGCTTTGTTTCTTTACCAGCAGAGCGTGACCCCGTTGTGATCTTTGGAGAGGCCCCAGTCACAGAGAGACCCGATCTCACAGATGGCCCATATGGTTATCAACCAGAGCTTGATACTGTATGGAGTGGGTCAACTCGAGTTCAAAGAAAAACAGGTGAGGTAAGTGTAAGAATTGATTTCACCACTGGCACAGGGGCTTATACATCCACAGGCATAGGGCTGCTTTTAAGAGCTGGCTTAAAGCGTATTGCCCATGGTGAAACGACTAGTGACTCTGTTACGTCTACAAGTGGCAATCAAATCACCCCCACAAATGAGAACAACTGGCAAGTTGGTGGGCTTATCTCATCTATTATAAATGGGCGTGCTGAGTATAGTGCTCTTACTTCCAATGATAGAGCAGGGGCTGGCACAGATATAGGGGTATCACCTTCTTTTAGTGCGGGCCCATCAACTATTTACCCCATGGATACGTTTTACTTGCCCACAGGTTTAGCAAGTGGATCTGTAGATACATCTGTTTGTTTTAGGGTAGATGGGGTCAATTTCAGATCTTATGCCTTTGGGTGCAAATTATCCTCACTCTCCATTTCCCTTGAGGGCGGGCGTGTTATGGGTGACTTCACTTTTCAAAGTGCTTGTATTATTGATGATCATGATGACTCATTCTTCTCAAGCGGTGTAGCTTTGGGCCCTGTTGAGCCTGTATTCTTAGCTGGGGCACCTGCTCACTTTAGAGGATCTTATGCTGTGATCTCTTCAAGTGCACCTACAACCTCCACAGATAAGGCGGGTAATACAGGTGATGAATTAGCCCGCACATCTTTAGACTGTGAGACGTTTGAGTTGACTCTTACTAATGAGCTAACCCCAAAGGGTCACAGTGACTCAATTTTAGCAATGAGTGATATGGAGGTATCAAACGTAACTCTTGAGTTAAGCCTTACACTCTCTGCCCCCTCATCTACTGTAATTGATGATTTTAAAAACCGTGTATCACGTCAAGTGCTTATTGGAACGGGCCCCACAGGAACGGGTAAAGGGTGTGCATTCTTTGTGCCCTCTGCATATTTAACATCAGATCCATCTACTTATGATGTAAGTGGTGAGATTGTGAAACAACAGCTCAATTATAGTCACGGCCGATTTGGTGGGGATGTAGGCACAGGCAATGCTAAAAACTCACTCTTTAGAATCGGGTTAGGTGTATAAATGGCTTTACGGTTTTCTGCCACCTCTGATATTAAAATAGAGGTAGTAATTACATCAGATGAGAGCGTAAGTTGTACCTCAGATCAAGCCTCAAGCTACCTCACAGAAGGTGATAAAACAGGCTTTGAAGTGGGGCAAGATGCTACTGTTTTTGTGATAAAGCCTCTCACTCTTGAAGAAAGAGAAAAAGCAGAGGTAAGGGCAGGGGCTCACACAAGATCAGAATTAGGGCGTTTTTTAAATGATCAAAAGCCCAAAGATCTTGAGGAGTATGCAAGATGGCATCATTCTTTAAAAGATGATGAAAGAGAGGCCTTGGGTAAATATCAAGCTTACTTAAATCAATGCTACTATGAAATTGTGAGAAGTGGTTTAGTAGAAATAAAGGGCCTCGAGGGTGACCCCTATAAGGCTCTTATGACAATTTCCCCAGAGCCTGTAAGAGTTGCCTCTATAATGGAATTAGTATGTCATATTCAACGGCTCTCTTTATTAAGTGATGATGAAAAAAAAAATTAGAGTCAGTTGTATGGCTTAATCATGCCAAAGGGAGAGCGTGGAATTGTGAGACTTGTAAGCCTACAGAAAGAAGATTGAGGGGCAATTGTGGGGGGGCTTTTGTTAAAGGTGTTAAGCATGGCATAGAAGATCAAGCGGGGCGGGTTTACGTTCCTGCTTATAGAATTGCACCAGATTGTGACCCAGAGTGGGGGGAGACCCATTTCTACTCTTGCCCTGTGGCAGGGTCTCACCAGTGTGCAAGCGTTTTAAACTACTATCAACTTTCAAAAAGTGGTATGGTTAAAATTACAGATCTTATCAAAAACCCCACCCCTGCTCTTATGGATGCTCTCACAGTGCTCAAGGTAGCCAATGATTTTAGAGAGCTCAGAGTAAGAAAACAAATGGAGGATAACCATGGCTAATGGTGGACAAATAGACATTAAAGTGAATTTTATAGGGCTTGATCAATTAGATAAGATTATGCAAGAGGTAGGGCAAGGGGCTACTCGAGTAGGTCAACAGGTGGGGCAGATAGGAAGATCATTTGATAATTTAATTGATGATGGAGTTGAGGGGCTTGAGGGATTAGGTGAGGGGCTTGAGGGATTAGGTGAGGGATTAGGTGACTTAAATGAGCAATATGAAGAAAACAATAATAAGCAAAAAGAGAATCAAAAAGAGAATAAAAAATCAATTGGTCTCTTTGATGGATTGAGTACTAGTTTAGGGCAGGCGGGCTCTGCCTTTGGTACAATGAGTGACGCGGGCTCTCAAGCTTTGGGGGGTATTATCTCAAGCGGGGCGGGTGCGGTTTCTTCACTAGGTGCAGTTTCTAAATCAGCAAAAACAACAGGGGCTTCTTTTAGTTCAATGCTGGGCCCCATTGGTTTAGTGGCCTTGGGTGTATTTGAGCTTATTAAGGCTTTTAGATCATACTCAGATACTCAAAACAAAGTTGAGGCAAGAGTACAAGCGTATAAAGCCTCATTAAGTGAAATGACAGCAGTATTAGAGACTCTGGCAACTAAACAGGTTGAGGTCTCAGAGGGTGAAATAGAAAGGCTTCAAGAGTTAAATAATCAAGGTAAGATAAGAATTGAGATGGCTCAAGAGTTGAGAGAGACCTCTACTAAAGTTTACGCTGAAATGGTGAGGGCAGAGGTTAAGATAAAAGAGCTAAAAGAGAGCAGGGCAAAAATAGAGGCAGATCCAAAGGCACAGCAAGCCCAGTTTCAACTTTCTCAAATAAATAGAGAGCTTGAATCAACAGAAAGAAAACGATTAGCCTTAAGAGATAAGATGGCTAAGGTCGACAAGCAGGCCATTAAGATAGCAAAAGAGGGTTACCCATTTCGTAAAAAGTTTGAAGAGGAATTACTTGAGCTTGAGAAAAGGAGCCCCCTTTTAAGAAAACAGCAAGCTGAGGCAGAGGCTACCTTTATTCTGCAATTGGAGGCAGTAAAAAACAAGACAGTAAAGCAAGGGGTAAACACTCGAAAGATGGCCCTTGCCTTTGAATATCAAGCAAGAGTAAATCAACTTGATAAAATGATCTTTACTGAAAAAGAGCACTACTCAAAAGCAAAGCAATTAATAGAAGATATACACACAGAGCAACTCGAGGCACTTGAGAGGAGTGAGAGGGCTCAAGCAAGGGCAAGATATAAAGCCCGCAAGAAAGCAAGGGATCAAGAGAAAGCTAGAGAGCTGGCAGAGGAGCAAAGAAGAGTACAAGAAATGCTCTCACTTAATGCTCAAATTAATGCAAATAACATTAAGCTTACAGCAGATGGTTTTGAGCAAGAGAGAGCTCTTATAAAAGCTCAATATGATGAAGAGCTGAGGCTTGCAAAAGACAATGCACAAAAGCTTATTTTAGCACGTCAAAACTATCAACTCTCTTTAAATGCACTTGATCAAAAACAAGATCAAACTGAAATGAATGCATGGGTAAAAAGAAGAGATCGTATTGCAAAGCAAAATGCAGAGGAGATTAAGCAGGCAATTAAGAAAAACAAAGCAATTAAAAGTGCTCAAGATGATCTTATAAAAGGGGCTGTTGATACAGCAAAGGCAATGGGAGAGAGTGCACTTGCATCAAGTGCCAGTGCTTTGGCCTCTGGTGAGTCAATTGAGAAGGTGCTAAAAGATCAATTAAAAGCTATTTCTATTGAGGCCTCTGTGCAAAGTGCTTTACATGGTGCTAAGGCACTGGGTGCACTTGCAAGCGGTAACTTTGCAGTGGCAAGTCTTGAGGGTAAAACAGCTTTGGCTTTTGCGGGTGTGTCCACACTTGCAGGCTTATTGGGTAAAGGTGGGGCCTCTGGGGGCGGTGGCAGTGGAGGGGGCGGGGCTTCACCCACAGGGGCACCTCAAATAAGCACCCCTACCAGAGATGAGTTTAGAGAGCAATCAAGCCAAATGGTTTTTAATATATCCATGGGTACAGTATATTCTACTGAGCAAAGTGCCCTAACTGCCCTAACTGGGGCAATAACTAGAGAACAAAATAGACACAGAAGGGGGGCCCCTCGAAATGCCTAGTAATGACCATAGCCCTAATTTTGCTTTATTTACTGAGTTTGATGCTACTCAATGGAGTGGAGTAAATCTTTTTACCCATGGGGCGGTCACTGTACAAATGCCCACCTTTTCACAGGGTGAGGGTTTCTATGATGATGCCTTGATTTTTTTGAATGGCAGGGCCTCCACATCTGGCCTCTCATTAAATCAACAGATTACAGATGCCTCAACATTTGGCACATGGTCTATTGAGCTTAGTGCAGATGATAAAATCATTATAATTGGAAGTGTTGAGTTTACCATTGAGCCCACAAACATCAATCAAGATTACCTTGGATTTGGAGGTACTGTAACCTCTTTATTGGTGGGGTCAAAATATCATGCCACTGCCTCAAATGATTGGACTAGAGGAAATATAAACAATGGACAATATACTATAAACGAGGTAGGCGGGGCGGGTTCTTTTTCTTTTACAGAGGTGCAAGCGGGTGGGCAAGATGTACTTGCAATGATAAGGACTGGTAATGATGAAGATAATGTATCAAATACACTTCAAAAGATTCATAGCACAGCCTTAAGTGATGATGATCTAAGATGGCTTATAACTGATGATGGATATGTTCAATTGAAATATAAAACAAGCTTAGGCTCCTTTTCATGGGTTTCTACAAGCTTTAAAAAAAGGCTAGGATTTACAGGTGTTGAGGCAGTAAACACATCATTAGTGACCCCCACCTTTGACACGATTAAAGCCTCTTATCCTTTAGCGGGGGCCTTATTCCCATCAAGACCAATTGAGAGTCACCATTTAATGATTGAGAGTATCTCTGATTATCAGAGAATCATAGGCGGGGGGTATACTTCAAACACTCGAGGGGCTTACACATCATCTATTTTAAGATTTCATCTAGATGCCTCTCAAGATCAAAAAGATCTTTATAGACACTTTATTGATCAGTTTATTCCTTATGTGGGCACAGGTGATAAAATTACATTTTATCAAGAGTGGGGTGACTCTAGAAGGGCCTCCTCAATAGTTGATCAAGAGGGCAGTTACTCAAGCTTGTATACTATAGAAGACAATGGTTACAAAGGTCGAATCATAGGCCATTTAACAGATCCCACATCTTTTGATTTATCTTACCCTTCTAGAATTAGAAGGCGTGTACCCATCTCAATGAGGATTGAGCACACATGAGTAATACATTCCCAAGCACACTAGATTTACCCAATCAAAACAGCTCAATCTCTGGGTCTCAGATCTTTGAAACTGATGTAAAGAAAATGGTCGAAAGTTTAAACTGGGGCCATGCGTATCAGGGCACAGGAACTTTATACAGTGGCACTTTTCATAATAAGACTTTTCAAACTGTAGATACTAATCCAAGTGGGGCCACTTTAAGAGTGAGAATCCCCACTATCTCAAGTCATCATACTACCCTTGAGATTTTAACTGTACACGCGGGGGCTGGCACTTTAGACATAAGTTTAAATGATGGCTCATCTACATCTACAAGCAATATAAGTATGAGTGATACAGGCTCTTTAAATGTACTCAGTTTAAGTGAGAATGATCTTACTGGTGTATCACTTGGATCAAGCGGTTACTTAACTGTAGAGATAGGGCTTACTGCCACAGTGGCCACACTTACAGCTTTAAGAATAAACTCATTATGCTTGAGATGGAAACCCTTAACTAGTCCACTTCCTACAAATCAAGCTACACTTGGATCTAATAAATTTACCCCATTTGCCCCCTCAAGATATGGTGCCAATTGTGCCCTGCCATCATTTTTAGGCCATGCTATTATTGACAACATAAAGACCTTAAGAGAAAGGCCTCGAGTATATTACAATTTCACTGGCCTTGGTTTAATTTATAATGAGAATAGTGGGGGCTTACAGGCCTCTATTTCTTTTGTAGGCCTTACTTTAAACTCTCCTAAAACAACCAAAGCTTTTGAATATATATTCCAAGGGTCAGAAGATTTTGATGATAAACTTCAAGTGCACATATATGTAAAAAACTATACATCTGATTTTGATGTAAGGATATGCGGTCACACTGTTACAATAACAGGCAACGGGTGGCAAAATTATGAGCTTGATTTACCCTTGATTCAATCTGAATATTCAAACGCCTTTGAATTGCCTGTTTATGAAATAGGGCCATCATCAAGCCTAAACTTGCCCAGAGAGGCAACGGTCTCAACTGCTGTAATTACATCCTTATCAATTTGGGGGCCCTAATGACTTTAATAAAAAGATTTCAACCCTACATTGACAAGAAGGCCGTTAAAACAGGCGTGCCAGTTATGGGCGGGGTACTCACTCAAGCCATGGCCTCTACTAATATGCTTGATAAAGTAAAGATACTAAATAGGACTCACTCAAATGTTTTCTATAATTACTTTATTTATAGTGAAGTAATAGGTTCTTTTATTCCTGTGGAGTCTGATGTTTTAAGTTATAGCTTTTCTCAAGCAGACCCCTTACATTTGTTTATACCCACTTCACCAGAGGCCACGCATTTGGCTATGATCATTAAATACTACAACACAGTAAACAGTGACAAGAATCAAGTAAATGCTGAGTTAAGAGTGGAGGCCTTTGTAACTACACCATCAAGCACCAAAATAGATGAGGGCTTCAAATTTGAATGGGGTAATCATATCTCACTTAATGCAAGTGGCCTTTATACCTTAAACACCCTCGAGGCCTTTACAGGTGCTGATAAGTTTGAGCCTCCATCTGGTGGATATACTTCACCCACTGCCCCCCGCCCCATCTATATACCCCCATCTCACAGAGGCAAAAATATACACATTAGGCTCACAGCTCAATATTTAAATTTTGGTGCTGTGGATGTATTGGAGTTAATAGCAGAATGAGTATTAAACGAGATAACAC
>PDMW01007598.1_pt1 | contig 13523 bp, 14 predicted proteins | sample 1515511 | NCBI WGS metagenome assembly PDMW01 (sample SAMN07343023, study PRJNA328102) | Marine metagenome, whole genome shotgun sequencing project. | biome: marine; feature: bay; material: water; isolation source: viruses from water sample < 0.22 micron filtered, nuclease treated, low... ... | reverse complement strand
CAGAGCCAGAACCAGAGCCAGATCCAGATCCAAATTTACCTCCTACTGGAATTTATCCTCCAGATATATAATATTACAAACCGATTATAGGAATACATATATGAAAATAATGTGTAAATAAAATAAGTATTAATTAAAATTATTTTATTTAATAAAATTGAATATTAAAAGTAATATAAAACATATATTACAATACACTTATACAATGAAATTTGAAATTAACGAAAAGAAGAAATGCGAATTATTTATTAACTTATTTAATAATTTAAAATATTTCACGGACAATGTTCTAATTCGTATAGATAAAACTAAGATGTATATTCAGGGTATGGATAATTCTCATGTTTGTGTATATGAGTTAAAACTGGATAATTCTTGGTTCAATGTTTGGAATGTAAAAAACTCATTAGATTTCGGTATAAATCTTCCGTTATTTAATAAAATGCTTCATGTATGGTCTGACAAACAAACAATAATTATTCATGACGAAGATGGAGATAATTTAAATATAGAATTTACAAGTGATGTGACGGGTGTATTTAATAAATATCTAGTATTGCCATTAATGGATATAGATTGTGAAATGTTGGGAATTCCAGATACAGAATATGAAGCCGATATAACATTGATTTCATGTAAAATGAAACAAATAATGGATGAATTATCATCATTTAACGATACAATAAATCTTAATTGTAATGAAGAAAGAGTAGCAATAGATGCTACATCATGTGAAGGTTCAATGAAAGTAGTTATAAAAATAGATGATATTGAATCATTGGCAGTAATGGAAGGTGAAACCATTGAATCATCGTTTAGTATAAAATATATAGCATATATGTGTCAGTTTCACAAGATTTCAGAGAATTGCACGATTAGTCTGAGTGCGAATACTCCAATGAAAATGAAATATGATATAGACGAAAACAGTGATATGGTGTTCTATTTGGCTCCAAAGATGATTGATTAATTAATTAATTAATTACTTGCTTAAAAAAGAGCACTTAAAAAAGAGCACTACCAAACCCTAAACTAAATTACAATACATAAACTATTTATAATAAAATAATTTAAACATATAACTAGTTATTTTTTAAATGGATAACAAGACAATATATAATTGCGATAAATGTTCTAAAAAATATAAAAGTAAAACATCATTAGATAACCATAAATCAAAGTGTTCTGGTAAGGATTCCGTTTCTTCTCCGAAACCAACAAAGTCTATGAAACAAGCACCAAAAGCGAAACAAGCACCAGAAGCGAAACAAGCACCAAAAGAAAATAATTATGATGTTAATATGACATTTCTTAAAGATAATCAAGTGAAAGTGGAAGTTAAAAATACAAATGATAGTGATAGTGATAGTGATAACGAAGATCCTACCGCAGAAGGAATGAAAGCATTGAGAGAAATAATAAAACCAGATGTATGTGAAAGCTATCAAGAAGAGATTGATAAGTTAGAAGATATGATTGAAATATTTTCTAATTTACCAATTCCTAAAAAAACAACAGACCAAGCGGAGACTATAGAACAATTAAAATCAATTATAGCTATTGTATTGACTCAAAGTCAAAATCTTATTAAAGAAATGAAACAGATGTCAAAAAGAAATAGCTATTATAAGAATAATATAATGTTGGCGGCATTTATTCTAGATAAATGTAGAAGAGATATTCCCGATAGCAATGAAGAATTTGATAATATGTTTACTTAGTACGTTGCATATAATAAATAAACAGCTAATATATTAGCTATTGCACACCACATTGAACCAATACCACCATTGATGATGAGTTTTACAAAATATAATATAAAAAACTGTAGTAATATAACGTAAATATCAGGCATTGCTATAAGTATTAAGAAACCAAGAATTTCCCATAGTTCTATTTCAGTTGAACCCCAAATAGGTGAGGATAATTTATTCGTACATGATGATTTAGAATATCCATTAAATCTGTAAAATAAATATACTATTGCTTGAAATACAATAATATCCATTACTGTATTGTTATTACGAATGGTATATTTTGATGAAAAGAAACAACAACAACTCCTATAATAAATATTGTATATAATTTGCAACGACAGTATAATTGGTATCACAAACGAGGTTACAATATAGTTTATATTGTTTTGTTTCATATCTATATACCATAATATCGCATCTGAAAATTGCATTAAACTAAAAATAAGAAGAAATATAGTGAATTCACGATTATATTGTGAAATATTATTTTTTGATAATATGTATAATCCACTAGCCCAAGAAAATAATCCAGTGTATAACGATACTTCAAAACTAAAGCACATATAATATAATATAATTATATTATTTTCAACCAATAATATATAAATAATGAGATATATACATAATAATGAGTAATTACTATGTATATTTATTAGAATCTACCGATCATTCAACCTATATAGGTGCTACAGTTAATTTAGATCATCGTCTTAGACAACATAATAATGAAATAAAAGGCGGTGCTGTAGCGACAAGTAGAAAGGTGTTACGAGGTCAATTGTGGAAACGTGTATGCCATATCGAAGGGTTTCCGTCCTGGCAATCGGCATTACAATTTGAATGGGCGTGGAAATTTTATTCTCGTAAATTATCTCAAAAACTATTTCCACTTGAACGAAGAAAACAAGCACTAGATACATTATTGGCACTTGATAGACCTACTAGTAAAGCAATAGCATATAATGAATGGCCTGGACCCATTAAAGTTGTTTGGGAAAATGACAATGACAATGAAAATGACAATGACAATGATAATCACTAGATATTTATGCGATTCTATTTTACAAAATGTTGATTGATAAACGCACCTAAGCCAATAATTACATCTAATAGAAGGATTTTCCACGCAACATCTTTATTTTTGTTAATAGCATTATATGCAAATAAGAAATAAAGCAATGAGTGGATTGGACGTATAGAATTCCACCATATTTTTCCACCTGCTTCAACACCATAATCTCTTGAACCAGATATATATATATATAACATACCTATAGCAGGTAACAATGCAATATATCCTAAATAGGGTAAATATGTGACATTCATATTTTTCGCAATAAATGTGAATAATAGACGACTACCTATACATCCTATCAAAAATAATACAATACGTTCTTTAAATGAGAGCATAATATATATTACTCATATTTTAAATCCTTGAATCTCTTTATATTTTTATATCTTAAATCATTCATATTTAATAAATCAATATGAAATAAAAGGATTTAGAAAAATTGTGGGATAATTATATAAAATGGGTCGTTATTATTGGGGAGATATAGAAGGTAAATTTTGGTTTGGAGTTCAACCAACTACAGATATATCGGAGTTAATATCATGCGACTATGATACCATTTACACATGGGAAGGTTGTCATTGTGATATAGAATGTGAAGATGAATTATGGACTGAGTGTGATAGTGAATGTGAAGAAAATTGTCAACATATGTATTGTAATAATTGTTTCGAAAATAAACAATCACATATACATAAAATATTAGAAGACGATGAATCTTATCAGGTAGGCGATTATATGTATAGAGAGATGAATTGTATTCGGTATAAAATAGATATTAATCATTTGGAAGAATTAAATTCTAGTTTAGATAAATTAAAGACCAAAATCGGAAAGGATATTATAGATGAATATAATAAACTTGAGAATAATGAGAAATTAATTAATGCTGGTTCTGGAGTATTTGATGGAATCTCCGAACGAATGAATGATATAGAAAACAGTGGTAATATATTAACTAAAGAAGAATCTTCATTAATCGCTAGATATGGACTAGGTATGCAGATAAAATATGTGTTAACCCATAATAAATCATGTGCGGTTTATTGCGAATACTAATATTACCCACATAAAAATACTATACTATATAAATGGGGTATAAGTATGGTGTTTGGTATACATATTCAAAAGCTTATTTATCTACGAAGCATCAAGGACATTTTACAGTAGCATGTTTTATGGAAAAACAAGACGCAGTTAAGTTATATCATGAAATCGCTAGTAATTATGGTACAACCACTGACATTACTATAGATATGAATAATCCAGTAATATTTGAAGCAAATATGTATGATGATGATGATAATAATCTATATGCGTGTGGATATAACGGAGAAAATCATAATTGGAAACAATTAGAAGCAATCACATCAAAATATAAATGTAATTTCTCTCATCAACCACATACATCAGTCGTATATTCAAATAATGAAGCAGATGTTATTACACACGTTCATCATATTAATAATAATAATACCGAACAACCCACTAATATTATTAATTGTAATTTACATGTTGTAAATATATGTAACGATAACCCCATAGAATGGATTATTATACCCATTTTACATCTTCAATGATGTAAATAGTAACATACTTTACATTTTAAAATATGTTACTATTTATAATATGCTTTACAAATATTTGCTAGTTATATTTTTAGTTATGTGTATTATGATATATTGCAATAATTCTAATATTAAGGAAGGTGTTCGTTCAGGTGGCACAGGTAGACATAATAGACTCGGACGTAGAAGAGGTAGACATAATAGAGTCGGACGTAGAAGATGGTATGGATCCAATATTGGTTATAGTTATAGACCCCCTCTCGTAAGATATTACCCACGATACGCTCCTTTATGGAGTTCAGCATATTGGTTTGGTTCTATATGTAAAGACGGATGCACGAATATAGGCAATAATAATTGGGGATGCCAATTCCCTGGTAATGGTCCAGATGATTGTGTATTTGCCAGTGATTGTTATGGATGCGGTTATTAAATTATATTTATAATGAAGTAATACAACAAAATACACTCGCAATCATCGTAGATATTACACATAAAAAAGACCATATTTGTTTATGTTCTTTTTCTGGTTCGTGTATAGGATTATTTAGGTCATTTATACTAGTATTTTGGATTGGAATAACCACTTTATTTTTATTGTTATTTATCATTTATATAATATATAAATACAATATTTTTATATAATTTATCTCGTTATTATATAACATGCCAGGAGCAGAAGAAGCAATGTCAGGAGTAATACCAAACAAAATACCAAATACAAAATTTCCCCTATTTACACCGTCACCCGGTACTACAGTAAATCCAGCCGGAACATTAGATTTTAAAGGAACTCTCAAAAAAAGCGATGATTCTGTAAGAAGGAAGGAGGAATTAGCGAAGAGACAGGGAAAAGGAGGCCGAAAATACGGCACTAAGAAACGCAGAAATAAGAAAAGTAAGAAAAATAAGAAAAGTAAGAAACGTAGAAATAAGAAAAGCAAGAGAAATACTAGAAAAAAATAAATTTCTATTTATAAATCTTCAAACTAACCTAAATAAACATAACAAACTTGTGAAAAATATTTAAATGATAAAATATTAAATATTTTTTATGTGAAACGATATAATACAAAACTTAATTTACACAGGCTATGGTTATGGTTATGTTATAACTTGCACCCAATACGCAGAGTATTCGGGTAATACTGGGTCACTACCACTAATATCTGTTGCCGTCCAATTATCACTAGTCAGTGGGGTTCCACCTGGAATAGGTGAACCACTTAAATCGTATATATATTGATATATATTATAGCCATTTAAACCCCACGCTATTTTTGAACTGCTCCATGATAGTCCTGAACTACCACTACCAAACAAGTACCACCCATTCCCAGAAGGCGGAGACAATGCACGAACAATTGTTACATTGGTTGCTCCAAAAAAAGTAGTAGGGGTATTATAACTCACATCTAAAGAGCTAGGCTGTTCTATACCTATCGTTTTACCTGATATATCACTAGATGTAAAACTATTACTACTAATATCAGTTACACTACTAGGTATGACAATAGAGGTTAATGATGATGTATTTTCGAACGCACTAGGTCCAATAATGTTTAATGAAGAATTAGCTTCAAATGTGACTGATGATAAATTATAACAAAAATAGAACGCACTATCTCCAATACTGGTTACTGACTTAGGTATTTCAATAGAGTTAAATTTACTACTATTGAACGTAGCAGTTCCAATAGTGGTTAATGAAGAATGTGATTCAAAGGTGAGTGAAGACAATTGTGATTGAAAGAACGCACTATCTCCAATAGTTTCAACACTATTAGGGATTTCAACAGAGGTTAATCCTGATAAATGGAACGCATTATTTCCAATACTGGTTACTGAAGAACCCGTTTCAAATGTGACTGTAGACAATGATGTAATTGAGAACGCACTCTCTCCAATACTGGTTACGTGATTAGGGATTTCAACAGAGGTTAAAGATGAATTTTGGAACGCATTATTCCCAATCGTTTCTACGTGATGAGGAATATCAATAGATGTCAATCCTGAATTTTGGAACGCACCAGCCTGTATACTGGTTAATTCAGAAGAACCAGCGTAATATGCAACGGTCAAATTTGGTGCACCATTAAACGCATTTACACCAATACTGGTTACAGGTGTTCCTATAATAACTGATTTTAAATTATTAATTGATACATCGGATATATAATCACTTGTATTTAATACGCCTGATATATCTATATTATATGATATATCTGATATATCAATAAAAGTAGTATGAATAATATTTTCATAAAGTGTAACATTTTGTGCTCCATAAAAATTAGAAACATTTACATTATAGGAAAAATCCGATGATATAGTAGGATTCGGTTGTTCTATGTATATTATATTCCCAGATAAACCGCTACCTGTGAATATTTCTGCTCCAATTAAATCTGTATTTAATGGTGGAATGCTTATAGTAGATAAATTAGTGCAACCTTTGAATGCTTTATCATAAATATGCAGGTCACTCACACGACCTGCTGCGAAATTGACAGTACTTAAACTAGTACAGCCTTGAAACACACCACTTTCCTCATTAGATGGTCCATATAAATTTACTACTGACGCAGGAATCATAATAGAGGTAAGATTCGTACAATTCTTGAACGCAGCCTTTGGGATACTAGTTAATAGTGAATCTGTATATATTGCAACGCTTGTTAACGCAGAACATCCCTTAAACACACTAGCCCCTATTGAGGTAATTGGATTACGTATGGATATTGTAGGTAAACTAGTACAACCTTGGAAGGCACTAGTTCCAAGATGTTCAACACTTTTAGGGTACGTAATAGAGGTAAGATTAGTACAATCTTTGAATATATCATTACCAATTTCGGTTAGCTGTGAGTTATTTACATCCCCCGATACCACTTTTTTTAGATTGGGCCAGTTCTTAAACTGGAATGTAATTGAAGTTGTTACGGTTGCAATCTGGACTTTTACTATATCTGAAGCAGACCACCTACTCTGTTGCAGCACAGAATTAGCAAAGCTTTGGCTAAACTCAATGATAGGACTAGAGATATCGTATATAACACCAGAATTATTAGTAATTTTCGTGTGATCTGACATTATATATATTTATATTTATAAAAAATGATTCATTTATGTTAAAAATATATACAGTGAAATACTTATAAAATATGTTGTTTTCGTTTCCAATCATTTCAGTATACTTGTGTCTATTGTATATTTGCCATTCATATGTGGATGCAGATACAATTATAATTGTATTAGGTTCTCATGATACTAATATTTTTTATGTGAAACGATATTAATACAAAACTTAATTTACACAGGCTCTGGCTCTGGTTATGTTATAACTTTTACCCAATACGCAGAGTATTCGGGTAATACCGGGTCATTACCACTAATATCTATTGCCGTCCAATTATCGCTAATCCAGGTGGAACCACTTAAATCGTATATATACTGATATATATTATAGCCATTTAAACCCCACGATATTTTTGAACTGCTCCATGGTAGTCCTGAACTACCAAACAAGTACCACCCATTCCCAGAAGGCGGAGACAATGCACGAACAATTGTTACATTGGTTGCTCCAAAAAAAGTAGTAGGGGTATTATAACTCACAGCTAAAGAGCTTGGCTGTTCTATATATATAGTATTATTTTCTATACCACTAGATGTAAAAGCATCACTACTAATATTAGTTACACTACTAGGTATGACAATAGAGGTTAATCCTGATTGGTAGAAAGCATAAACTGCAATACTGGTTAATGTGGACTCAGCTTCAAATGTGATTTCAGTCAATGATGTTGTATTTCTGAACGCATTAAAACCAATACTGGTTACTGATTTAGGGATTTCAATAGATGTTAATAATGATGATCCCGGTAAATTATAGAACGCCCACTCACCAATAGTGACTAATGTGGAATCAGCTTCAAATGTGACTGTAGTCAATGCTGTTGTATCTCGGAACGCATAATCTCCAATACTGGTTACTGTATTTCCTATAGCAACCTGTGTTATATTACTAACATCAAATGGTAAATCTCCACTAGTAAGTGAGCCAGAGATATCTACATAACTACTATCAGTAGCTGTATAAAAAACAGTTAGATATGATGGGATATTATATCCAATGATTAATACACCTGTCTTACCTCCAATGGTTTGTCCGGCACCAATACCCGCAGGGAAATTTGAAGTATTAAGCATATTATAATTTACGGTTGCTGTAGTTAAACTTGAGGATAGAAAAGCATTATCCCCAATAGTAGTTACTTGTTCTGGAATGATAATAGAGGTTAATCCTGATTGGTAAAACGCATAATCTCCAATACTGTTTAATGAAGAATCAGCTTCAAATGTGACTGAAGTCAATGCTGTTGCATTTTGGAACGTTCTATCTCCAATACTGGTTACTAAATTAGGGATTATAATAGAGGTTAATCCTGATTGGTAAAACGCCTGCTCTCCAATAGTGGCTAATATGGAATCAGTTTCAAAGGTGACTGATGATAAATATGATGTTTGGTAGAACGCACTATTTCCAATACTGGTTACTGAATTAGGGATTTCAATAGAGGTTAATCCTGATTGGTCGAACGCACTATTTCCAATAGTGGTTAATGTGGAATCAGCTTCAAATGTGAATGAAGTCAATGCTGTTGTATAAGAGAACGCATAATCTCCAATACTTGTTACTGATTTAGGGATTTCAATAGAGCTTAATCCTGATTGAAAGAACGCAGCAACTCCAATAGTGGCTAATGTGGATCCAGCTTCAAATGTGACTGAAGTCAATGCTGTTGCATTTTGGAACGCAGCAATTCCAATACTGGTTACTGTATTTCCTATAGCAACCTGTGTTATATCCGCTACCTGAAATGGCAAATCTCCACTATCAAGTGAGCCAGAGATATCTACATCGCTAAAATCAGTAGCGGTATAAAAAACAGTTAGATTTGATGGGAAATCTCTTATGATTGTTACATTGGTTGCTCCAAAAAAAGTAGTAGGGGTATTATAACTCACATCTAAAGAGCTTGGCTGTTCTATATATATAGTATTATTTTCTATACCACTATCTTGAAAAGCATTACTACTAATATCAGTTACACTACTAGGTATGATAATAGAGGTGAATGATGTACCTCGGAACGCTTCATCTCCAATACTGTTTAATGAAGAATCAGTTTCAAATGTGACTGAAGTCAAGTGATTCGTTCTGAACGCATTCGTTACAATACTGGTTACTGATTTAGGGATTTCAATAGAGGTTAAACCTGAGTTATAGAACGCACCTTGATCAATAGTGGCTAATGTGGAATCAGCTTCAAATGTGACTGTAGTTAATGATGATGTAGTAGCGAACGCATTAATTCCAATCCTGGTTACTGAATTAGGAATTTCAATAGAGGTTAATAATACTGATAGGTTAAACGCATTATTTCCAATACTGTTTAATGAAGAATCAGCTTCAAATGTGACTGTAGTCAATGCTGATGAATTAGAGAACGCCTGAGATCCAATACGGGTTACTGATTTAGGGATTTCAATAGAGGTTAATCCTGAATATCGGAAAGAAGCATTATCAATATTGTCTAATTGGGACACAGCTTCAAATGTGACTGAAGTCAATGATGTTGCGTTCTTAAATGCATCAGTTCCAATACGTGTTACTGTAGTTCCTATATCAACCTGTATTATATTACTTACATCAAATGGCAAATCTCCACTAGTAAGTGAGCCAGAGATATCTACACTGGTATAACCAGAACTGTTATAAAAAACAGTATTTGTTGACATTATATATATATATAAATGCTAAATAAAAATTGATTCATTTATGTTAAAAATATATACAGTGAAATACTTATAAAATATGTTGTTTTCGTTTCCAATCATTTCAGTATACTTGTGTCTATTGTATATTTGCCATTCATACGTGGAGGCAGATACAATTATAATTGTATTAGGTTCTCATGATACTAATATTTTTTATGTGAAACGATATTAATACAAAACTTAATTTACACAGGCTCTGGCTCTGGTTATGTTATAACTTTTACCCAATACGCAGAGTATTCGGGTAATACCGGGTCATTACCACTAATATCTATTGCCGTCCAATTATCACTAGTCAGTTGGGTTCCACCTGGAATAGGTGAACCACTTAAATCGTATATATACTGATATATATTATAGCCATTTAAACCCCACGATATTTTTGAACTGCTCCATGGTAGTCCTGAACTACCAAACAAGTACCACCCATTCCCAGAAGGCGGAGACAATGCACGAACAATTGTTACATTGGTTGCTCCAAAAAAAGTAGTAGGGGTATTATAACTCACAGCTAAAGAGCTAGGTTGTTCTATGTATATCGTTTCACCTGATATACCACTAGATAAAAAACTATTTAAACCAATGCTATTTACACTACTAGGTATGACAATAGAGGCTAATGCTGAGCTAGCGAACGCATATTCTCCAATACTGTTTAATGAAGAATCTGCTTCAAATGTGACTGAAGTCAATGATGTTGCTAAATAGAACACACGACTTCCAATACTTGTAACTGAATTAGGGATTTCAATAGAGGCTAATGCTGAGCTCCAAGAGAACGCATAATCTCCAATACTGTTTAATGAAGAATCTGCTTCAAATGTGACTGATGATAAAACTGATGAGAAATTTGATGGACCGGAGAACGCATAATCTCCAATAATGGTTACTGAATTAGGGATTTCAATAGAGGCTAATGCTGAGCTCCTAGAGAACGCATTATTTCCAATACTGGCTAATGTGGAATCAGCTTCAAATGTGACTGAAGTCAATGATGTTGCGTTCCAAAACGCCTGCTGTCCAATACTTGTAACTGATTTAGGGATGGTAATAGAGGTTAATGTTGATTCGTAGAACGCTTTATTTCCAATACTAGTTAATGTGGACTCAGCTTCAAATGTGACTGAAGTCAATGATGTTGTATTTCGGAACGCATTCACTCCAATACTGGTTACTGTATTTCCTATATCAACCTGTGTTATATTACTTACAGTATAACCACTTGGAAAATTTGCACTAGTAAGTGAGCCAGAGATATCTACACTGGTAGAACCAGAACCGTTATAAAAAACAGTATAAGTTACCATTATTTATATATAAATGCTAAATAAAAATTGATTCATTTATGTTAAAAATATATACAGTGAAATACTTATAAAATATGTTGTTTTCGTTTCCAATCATTTCAGTATACTTGTGTCTATTGTATATTTGCCATTCATACGTGGAGGCAGATACAATTATAATTGTATTAGGTTCTCATGATACTAATATTTTGAATGAACGTGTTAAATCAACAATGGATTATATAAATACCAACATGTCAGTGATAAACGAATGTAAGAGAGATGGGTTCACCAATCAGATGACGAGGTATGCTGTAGGATTAGTAGGAGCAGCAGTTGGCGGATATATATGTGGACCAAACTGCGCATTGATGGGTTCAAGTATAGGCCTCGCAGCAGCAGCAGTGGTAGCTCATGAGTTTGGCTGTCATCGTGATAAATACTTCACCCTATATTTGAGTGGCGGTATTAAAAACGACGGTTATGATTCAGAAGCTTTACAAATGAATAATATGTTTGCGTATGATTGTAATGTAAAAATAGTCCAAGACAAAATGGCTAAAAATACAGCTGAAAACTTTGCGTATTTAAAAAGATGGATTCATCAAAATTACTATATTGATGAATTTCCGAATATAGTAATTTCTACATCCGATTTTCATAAAAACAGAGCGGAATTAATATTTAATGGTATATTTCCAGAAGCCAATCCTATATGGAATTTAAGTGTTAGTAAATGTTCGTCATGTTGGAATGATGAACGTATCCATATTAAAAATATAGACAATGATATTGCAAAAACAAAACATATGTATTAACTTATAAAAAAGCACTAAAAAAAAGGCACTGATAATAAACATAAACATAATTAAGTAGTAATTTTACTTTTTTATTAAGGAAGAATCAAGATAATGATAGAAATGAGTAATCAATAAAATCATCTAGATATATACATGAATCCATGTCATATAATAGTATTTCGGGAATTTCATGGATGATTATATTGGTTTTTCATGTAGGTAAAATTGCCTACATGACATACAAATAATATACCAAAAAAAGAAGGTTATCTAGGGGCTTCTAGGGTTTTCTAAGTAATTTACCTACATGTCTAGGAAAGAATATTCAAGTAAATAAATATTTTTTTCTTAGAAGTATGTAGTAATTTCATTTTTTTCACTTTTTTTTCATTTTTCAAATTTCATATTGGATTTTGAAAAACAACACAAGGTTTCTTGTGTTGAATTTTGATTTTTGGATTTACGAATTGAAAAACACGAAAAAAGTGGTTTAGAGCATAATGCAGTGAATTGCGTTTTAGAATATTTATATTTGTTACTGTAATTTTTAAGTTTTTATATATATTAATGCGAAAGGATTTAGGCATTATTATATACTATCATATAAATGGTAGAAAATGATAGTAATTTAATGCCAATAAAAGCTTATAAATTTCATTGTGAAAAATGTGACTTTAAATGTAGCAAACAAAGTAATTGGTCCAAACATATATCAACATCTAAACATATAAATGGTATTAAAATGGTAGTAAATGGTAGTAATTTAATGCTAAAAAATGCCAAACCATATAAATGTGAATGTGGAAAAACTTATAAATGGGATAGTGGATTTTATAGACACAAAAAGAAGTGTGGGATAGTTCAAGATACACAAGTAACAACCGTAGCAAAGAACGAGATAATACCAGATATAGATAAAGAATTGTTAGTAAAAATGCTGTTGAAGAACAGTGAGGTGATGGAGAAGATGTTGGAAATAATGCCACAAATAGGTAATACTACGAATACAAATAGCCATAATACAACGAATAACCAATTCAATATACAAATGTTTTTGAACGAGCACTGTAAGAATGCGATGAATTTAACGGACTTCGTCCAATCACTCCCAATAACAACAGAAACATTTGATAGCACTATTGAAAATGGATTAACCAAAACCATTACGAACATGATGCTTAATGGTTTGTCTA
>PDMW01064522.1_pt1 | contig 13536 bp, 18 predicted proteins | sample 1515511 | NCBI WGS metagenome assembly PDMW01 (sample SAMN07343023, study PRJNA328102) | Marine metagenome, whole genome shotgun sequencing project. | biome: marine; feature: bay; material: water; isolation source: viruses from water sample < 0.22 micron filtered, nuclease treated, low... ... | reverse complement strand
ACATATAAAGGAATCGACTATGACGTCACATTTGGAAAATCTGAAACACTCCGCCATGGAGGTCCGTTCGATCGTGGATCGGCTGACAGTTATTATGGTCGTGGCTTACAGCCTCATTATTTTGTTGGCGATACGTTTACTTCTCATCGCATAGAAAAAAGTGAGATGACCAAGCGAGAATTGCTTGAATATCATGCTGGTTATGAGTATAATGAAACTGTTAATCAAGATTGGAAGGATTGGGGATGATTTACAAACACGACAAGTGGGGTGATGATAAACACTACAGTCTTGTCAATAATGGAATGGGAACTTGGGTCCTACGTGAATTTGCTAATCGATGTAAAAAAACAGAGTTGACTTTATCGACAGAAGAGAAGATAATGTTCACTCAACGTCTAAAGGAGAATGGTTGGAATGCAAAGTAAAGCTGAACGGTTGGAAATGATTAAGGCTTCTGCAAAACGCTTTCAAAAGTTGAAAGCTCAAGAAGCTCGTTTTGTTCGTGAAGAGAAAAGAAAGGTTGAAAGTGATGAGCGATATTGGACGGATGCGTCAGCGTATGCTGAACAATATTATGGTGAAACCTTCCGCGCGACGACGCGCTTCGACAATGATTGGGATTAAGGAGAAAACTATGACCCGTATTGAAATGCTTGATGAACTACGACAGCGCACTTGTCGTGTAATCTTTAAAAAGGTTGATGGAGAGGAACGCGATATGCAATGCACTCTCCAGGAAGATGTCCTTCCAGAAAAGTATCAGACGACTGTTGGTGAAGAGCCAGCTGCTCGTCAGGTTAATGAAAGTGTCATTCGTGCTTGGGACATTAATAAAGGAGCTTTTAGATCTTTTAGGGTTGAAAACGTAGTTTCGTTTTCGTGATAAATAACGATGCAACAATAGGAGAGTACAATGTTTGGAATTGATCCAACAATTATCCAATGGCTTTGCATCGCTGGTGTTTCGGTATGCGCGTTCATGATCGGGCGAGCATACCAAGACCGATCCAATGAGACAATCATTGAAGATACCATTGTGTATCTAATAGAAAACAACTTTCTACGTGCAAGAAAAAAAGATGGAGAGTATGAAATAATTGCATTAGATGAAAATTAACTGTTGACTTTATTACAATAAGGTGCGATAATAGTTCTATATTATGATGGAGGTGCACATGGCACGTAGAAAGTTGACTGAGGAAGAAATGGCAGCTAAGGTTGCAAAGATGAAAGCTACTAAGGCTGCTAACAAAGCTGCAGCATTGGAGAAGCTAGGTCTCGATCGTAAGCCTGCTAAGAAGTTTCGTAAGAAGCGTGTGATGACTGAAGAGCAGAAAAAGGCTGCTGCTGATCGTCTTGCTGCTGCTCGTGCAAGTAAAGGACCATCACAGAACAAACTCATTGCTGAGAATGTTCGTAATCTTCCTGACGACAATCCTCTGTCGTTGGTTAATGTTCGTTCTTGGATCAAAGAGAACAAAGAGGTGCTGGCAGGCATTCGTGACTTCAAGACCTCTAAAGATTCTAACGAGCGGTCAAAATACCAACAGATCGAAACGTACGTCTTCAATCTTGAATCGTATCTACGGCATGGGGTCTATCTTGACTTCTTCTATGGATCGCAGATGCAGAATAAGATCTCTCATCGTGTGTATGTTATGGCATACAATAAAGACGGAACTCCAAAACGCAGCGTAGGATGGTACTATCCTGACGTGGGACTCTATACAAAGGAAATGGCTGAGCAGGATGCTTGATAAACAATTTCTAACAAAGGCAAAGTTTGCCAAGTTAATTGAAGGTGCAGTAACTAAAAAGAGACTGACCTACATGGATGCAATAATTCATCTATGTGAAGAAAATGAAGTTGAGCTGGAAGAGGTGCGTAAGTTCATCTCTCCAGTCATCAAAAATAAGTTGGAAGCTGAGGCTATGAATCTCAACTTTCTTCCCCGAGGCAATCAATTACCTATTGATTAGCCATATATAATGTAGTATAATATACGAACATACAACCATACGACACATATCTTAATAAGGAGAATACATATGTCATTCGCAGCACTAAAACGTAACCGTGCCGACCTCGGTAAACTTGTAGAGCAAGCTCAGCAAGCTACTGGAGGTCAAACTAAACGACAATCAGATGACCCTCGATTCTGGCAGCCTACACGAGATAAGGCTGGCAATGGTTACGCTGTGATTCGCTTCTTGCCAGGAGATGCAGAAGCAGCCACTCCATGGGTCCGCTACTGGGACCATGCATTCAAAGGCCCAACTGGTCAGTGGTACATTGAGAAGTCATTGACTTCTATTGGTCAGCAAGATCCTCTCTCAGAGCTAAACAGTAAAATGTGGAACTCTGGCATCGAGGCTGACAAAGCTACAGTACGTCAACGTAAGCGTCAGTTGCGCTATGTTGCTAATGTACTGATTATCTCAGATCCATCTGCACCAGAGAACGAAGGACAGATCAAACTGTATCGTTTTGGTAAGAAGATCTTTGATAAGATTATGGACAGCATGCAACCTCAGTTCCCAGACGAGAAGCCTGTTAATCCATTCGACATGTGGGAAGGTGCAGACTTTACTGTTAAGATCCGTAAGGTCGAAGGCTATCCCAACTATGATGCCTCTTCATTTAAGTCTCCATCAGCAATTGGTGAAGACGAGGCAATGGAGGAGCTGTATAGTAAGCAGCATGATATGACGGAGTTTACTGATCCGAAGAACTACAAGACCTATGATGAGCTCAAGTCTCGTTTGGCTATGGTTCTTGGTGAACAAGCTCCTCGTACTCAAAAGCAAGCAGCTTCATTGGAACTTGATGATGAGATCCCTGACTTTCCATCAGCTCCCCAGCCTGATATCGCTGGATCGCCTCAACCAGAGATTGCTACAGCAGAGTCTGGTATGGAAGATGATACGATGAGCTACTTTGCTAAGTTGGCTGCAGAGGACTAATCACTTACCACCCACAAATGCGTAAGCGCTCCCACCACCGAGAGGATCAGTGGTGGGAGTTGTCGCATCCATTACAATGCCACCAGAGTTCACAGTAGTACTATTGTAGGTTCTAGCATCAAGCAGTTGCTGCTCATATGATTCAAGATCTCTACGTCTGGAATTCAGATCACCAAGTTGTTGTGCTGTTGAGTAATCAATTCGTTCAAGGGATGCTGACATACCCGAGCTCTTATCAGCTATCGCTGTTCTTTGTGCATTCAATGCACTCTCTGGCACCATCCATCCTGTGTAAGGATTGCTAGCAATTGACTCTAGTGCATTTAGCAATATTTTGTTGGGGAGAGTTGATACCCAATTTCCAAATTCAACAAAACCAATTTTTAGTTTGGCAACTGCATGGATCCACTCTTCTTCTAAGGACATTCCAATCTTCTTAGGCATTGTCATGAACCAAATTGCCAGGTTCTCCATAGATGATAAGAAGTTATTCTTAATTCTTTCATAGGCGTTGCCAACCATTTCTCTGATATCAAGCTCGGGCAGATCCAAATCAATACCTAATTTAGACGCAAACCATTCTGTGATAGGAGCAATTGCTTTGTTCCAAACCCAGCTAGCAATATCTGCTTGGGCTCCTAGCCAACCTTTCCATAAGATAGACATAGACTCTCCAATAGTATTCTCACCAGAGAACAAGTCGCTAAACCACTTGAATGCAGATTCGCCAATGCTAAACACTCCATCAATTAAGGATCTAATAGATTCTTTGAAGCTAAACTTTTGAATAATAGCTAATGCATCACCAGAGATGCCTTGCCCTGGCTTGATATTACCATCATCATCAACCTCAACTCCTAGCAGTTTTCTCATTATCCATACCATACCAGACTTTAGAAGGTCGAGGGGTGCACCTATAAAGTCTGCAAAGAATGTCCCAAACCCTGCTTTGAATTTATCAAACTTTGAACCATCTTCGTTCTGGTACGCGGTTACAGATTCAAACAATGACATAATCACTCCAACAGGCCACAGGATTTTACCAAAGAGTTTTGTAAAACTTTTCGCTCCTGAAATAAATGGGTCTAGGAACTTAAACAATCCTGAACCAGCGCCTTTGATAAAGTCAGCGATCCCTGTCGACACTTTCAGAACAGGGCTTAGCAACTTATTAATCCGGTCGGTGGCTTTAGTGATAAACGCGCCTGTCGTACTCACCTTCATTTTGTTTTTTGGATCTTGTATTGGCTTTCCATCTGCCCCAATACCAAACGCATTAAGAAACCCAGTTCTTAGAGAAGCAAACCGTGCCTCGATTACTTCACTTAATGGCCTATAGATCGCCAAGCCTTTTTTAGTCGTATCTCCTGATTTCGCCAACCCTGTTTTAGCATCAACTTCAATGCCAAACATCTTCCCAAGAATGCCTGTCCGTAAATTTCTAGCGCCATCAAGTGCGCTACTGGTTAATGTTTTAAGTCCGTTTGATATGGATGTGAGAGCGAGCTTTTCCCATCCACGTAAGCCTACAAGACCAGCTCCAAAAGCCGTTACACCGGCTAGCAATGGTGATAACATGTTAGCTGGATTTAACATCCTTCCCAACCCACCCAAACTATTCTCACCTGCTCTGAATGCTGCTGATGGTTGGGGAGAAGACGTAGTGGGTCTTTCACGTTGGGACTTTAGCTTTTCCTCAAGCGCGTCTAACCTACTTTGTTTAATGTGATCAACTAATGCGTCAACATTCTTATTGTTAACTTTTAATTGATCAACTACGTCTTTTAATGTTGTTGACATTTATAAACCTGCTTCTCTTTTAGATTGTTCTTCTGCTTTCAAATGGTCTATCAATAATGAAATATAAACTTCTCGCTCCCATGGTATCATTTCGTCTATCTCACTTAAACTATATTTATGGTGTTGCATCAAAGAAAAATTAGTCTGGAAGTGAGTAAATAAATCATTGTGAGATAGACATACTAGAAAAAAGATTGCATTCCTTCTAGTTTAATATTGTTCTCATGATTACACTCAGTGCATGTAAACTTAACATCATGAGAGAGTGCTGGCATATTTTCAATGAACGCTTGAACTTGTTCAAACTGAGTTCTATTCATCGACTCAATAAAATCTTGAATCTCCGCCTCCGTCTCATCCTTTAGATCAATACGTTCCTCTGCTGTGTGTACTGCAGACAAGCTAGCACGTAAGATAGCAAACACTTGATCGGTAGATTTACCATCTGGATTCATCTTAATAATATCTGTATATGAAGGCCAGCGCATCTCTACAGTAATGTCATTACCAAGGTCGATCATCTTTTCTACCTTGGGAACATCAACATGAATAGAGTCAACATTAACGACAACTTCGTTTTGACTTTCACACTCAGAACAGTTAACTCCAACCTTAGAAGTTTCACCAACCGATTTAGCTCTTAGCTTCGTGAACATATATTCAACATCAAAAGTTGTCAGCTCATTTTTATTAATACCATCCTCGATGCATGCATCTAGAGTATCAACAATTGAGCTCAACATTTGGTTGTTGTCGTTAGACTCCATTGCCATCATCAAAACTTTTTCCTCTTTAACAAGAAAAGGTCTAAACCTTACAGTCTTGTCAGAAGAGGGAATGGTCATATCATACTTGGGGGTTCCATTAATCTTGGGTAGTGCCATAATTATTCATCCTTATACTTTCTCCCAGTTTCTATACGAAAGCTGGACATTGAGTTGGACTAGGCCATCCAACTCGTTATTTAATTCAATTGCGTTCAAAGTTGTTGGGAATGCATCCATCAGTTTGCATTCATAGACGATAGAATCTCTGGTACGAATATCGATATCCAAATTGATACCAAAGATTTTATCTACAGGGAAATCAAAAGCCATTCCCTTCTTTAGCTGTGCAATCCTCACATCCCTACAATAGGAAGAAGGATATGCAATCTCATGCGTTGCTTGACTAATTGTTGACTCTTGCCACTCTTCAAAGTAGTTTTTAATCATATAGTCATTCATAACATGAAATGTCATACTCACATCATCTGATGCGAATCCATTAGGCATCTTACGACCTTTAACACCAATTAGTCTTTCTTGTGTCAGGATCTGTCTACCTGGCATATTAACATTGGTACAAAGGATATTTAGATCTCTAGTATCATATCTACCAAGGGATGGTAGAGTAACCATAAATTGGTTTGCGCTAGCAAATCCTCTTGACTTAGATGCAACCGATTTTAATTGATCAATGTTCATTACAGCATCCTTCTTGAATCTGCATATACTTTACTACCACTAGCTTTTTGCCAATCAGCCAAAGGTAAGAATGTTGCAATCTCCCACTCAGGAGCTGGTATAATAGCAAATCTACTCTTAACATGGTCTGTTAGATAATGTTTGAAGCATGGTTTAAAATACTTAGTGCGCGCAGATCTCTTTAGATAGTTGTACGACACAGCAAACCTTGTCTTTTCATCATAGTACTTATTATTAGTATTATCCAACAAAACATCTAAGAACTTAGCTCTGAGCATTGGAGGAAGATAATGTAGATTCATTCCATAGAATCCACCAGGAGCAGAGTCTACAATAATTGTTAATGGAAAGGAGTCATAGTAGGGGAGCTTTTCTTTTGTCTTAGGATCGTAAAAGAACATGGCCATTGCACCTGGCTGGAATCTGCTCTTCAACTCAATTGGCTCTTCTTTCATAATCTGATTACGATTGACACGCCGCATTGACTGGGCCTTCTTACGGAACCATTCTCTGGATTGTTTTGTACGAGGTGTGATTCCGTTACGGAATGCTTCCATCTCTAGTGTTTGAAATAAATTGCTCATGGTGGTATTTATACCTTTTTCTTAGGCTTTTTCTTTCGAAAAGGCTTTAGCGGCTTGAGAGGTTTTAAACTTCCCTTCTTTGATTGTGTGGGCATAATTCCCATTTCAGTCAAAGTCTTTTCAGTCCAGATTTGAAAGTCCCATCCCCGATCTTTAGCATACTCATTGGCAGCTTCCCACTTGTTCATATTCTTTACATATGTCATTGCTTCGTTGATATACCGTTTAGACTTGTCGGGTCTCTTTGGAGGTTTGGTTTCTTTGTCTGGTTTGATCTCTACAAGCGTTGTCTTGCCAGTCTTATAAGTAATCTTGAGATCCATAAAGTAACGATGCATGCGTTTATCAACATCCCAACGATATGGAATGACCACTTCTTCACTAGACCAACTTTTAATATTAGCATTCATATCACACCAATAGAAGCAATGTCTTTCCCACATAGAGCGATAAATCACCTTATCTGCGTCACCTTTGTATTTGCTCCGGTGTTTTACAATATACTTTCCTGAATAAGCCATATAAATACTTTCAACGATTTAACACTATTTATTGGAATATTAAATGGCTCTACAATTCCCAGTTGATTTACAAGACACGAAGTATGAAGCACGAGTTAGTTTCCAGGCTATTAAATTGCGGTCTGTTGATGTAGCATCTATCTTTGGTAATGCTCCACCTGTATCTGGATATGGTGCTGGCCAGGTTGATCCTGGTTTGGCACGTGCCGCTGGAGTAAGAGCTACCTCCGCAACCCGAGCTAACATTGTTGATGGTATGAATGGTAACGATCCTGCTTACCAGACTATTGAATCTGGTGAGCGGATTGAGCGCTTTCTAAGAAAATGTACATTGTATCTACCCCAAGCTGTTCAGATCAATGACGCTGCTGCATATGACAATGTAGACCTTGGAATCTTAGGTGCCGGTGCGGCTGCTGGTCTTCAGGCTGGTAATGCTGTTGTTCCATCACTAATGAATGCTACGGTAGAAGGTATCGATTCCTTTGTAGATACACTAACAGGAAACGCTCCTCTAGGAACTCCTGTAGGCAGACTGGCAGTAACAAGAGCGGCCAATAAGATCCCGTCTGACGCAGCCAGAGGCGCTGTTAGATCGGCAACTAGAACTTCTGTAAACCCTAATACACGAGCTTTGTTTAAGAGTGTACCGCTTAGAGAGTTTACATTTACATTTAAAATGATTCCTACATCAAAGACAGAAACTCAGAACATTAAAGAAATTGTTAACTTCTTTAGATCTGAATTGTATCCTGAAGTAATTAAGATTGGTAGTATTAATGCTGGGTATGAGTTTCCAAATGTGTTTGATATCAACATGTATTACAAAAACACTAGCAACCGATTGGCTACAAGAATTCTGCCGTCATATCTGAGAAACTTTACTGCAACGTATAACTCAAGTGGTATGGGATTCTTGGAAGGTGGGGACTTCACTGAAGTGGATATTTCAATGACATTCGTTGAATCATCAACACTCCATAAAGAGCTTATTGGAAAAGGATACTAATAATGTATTTTAAAAAATTTCCTTTAGTAGGATACAACTTTGGCGACAATGAAGCACAAACACTGTTTCCTAACCTTAGTGCGTATATTGATATTATTGATCAGGTTAAACAAGAGATTTCTTTTTATGAGAAGTACACAATTCTAGATGGTGATCGACCAGATATAGTTTCTCAGAAGCTATACGGAACCCCAGATTACCACTGGACATTCTTTGCTATGAATGATGGACTGAGAGAGTCTGGTTGGCCCATGCCTGAGCATGAATTAAGAACAATGGTTAAAAAGAGGTATCCTCACAGAGCTGTAACCACTGAAGGTAACATTGCATCGTTCTTTCTTCCTGGTGTAAATGTTGTTGGTAAGACATCTGGTACTACTGGAAGAATTGTAGAAAGAAACTTGGACTTAGGACAGTTGATTATTGCTTCAGATAAAAATGATGCTGGCGTCAATAATAACTTTGGGTCTACAGAACAAATCGCAGCTGGTGATACTATTGAACAACAGGCTGCAAATGTTGTTACGGCGATAAAAGAGACAGAACAGTATAATTCGGTGGTATACTATAAAGATTCTTCTGGGACAATTGTTGACATTGATCCATATAACCAAGTAACATCTGGTCTAACTCCAGTTACAATTATGGAAGATTATATTAATTTTAATACAAATTTGAAAAGCATAGTAGTAATCAAACCCAATCAAATTACAGCTGTAGCAAATGAGTACTTTAAGTTATTGAGAGAATAATATGTCAACTGAACAGAATCAATATATTATTCAGCAAGTAGATTTTACTACAGAAAGATTTCCAGAAGAGATCTTCGATCTCACAACGTCTGTAGTTGAACTCAACATCTTTGAGAATATTGAGTTGCCTTATCTTACTGCATCCATTGCAATGATGGATGATGTTGCATTTAAGACGACAATTGGTATTAAAGGGTCCGAGCGCGTAGCCATTCATATAAAGGCGACAAGTAGTTCTAACCCAATTGTTAAAAACTTTATGGTTACTGGAATCGCTAAAGAGATATCAGTTAACGAACGTACTGATGTTAGAGTGCTAACTCTGATTGAAGAGCATGCATATCTAAGTGCAATTCAAAAGATCAGTGAAGCATACACAGGTGTTCCGGAAGATATCATTGAAAATATATTGAGTAGTCATTTAGAAAAACAGCTAACATATAATGATGAAAACTTTGAGTTGCAGAACTTTGCTGCTCAGAATAAAATGAAAGTTATCATCCCTCAGTGGACACCTCTTGAAGCTGTCGATTGGTTGAGAGATAGAATGTCTACAGCAAATGGTAGCCCATTCTTTTTGTTTGCAACTCTGAGAAGTGATGATATTCACCTAGATGATCTTTCCTCTTTGATTGCCACAGCAGCTTGGAATGTCAATACTCCATACACATATGCACAATCATCACACAATATGTTTGCTGCACCTGACAGTCCTGATACACAGCTTAGACAGATGTTCCATGTAAAATCATATGCAGCATCGAGTATCGAAAGCACAATGAGGTTGGCTCAGGCAGGAGCTCTTGGATCATCATATGATGTATATAATTTAACGTCAGGTGCAGAATCACAAGATGGTTTTCATAGTGGTAGAGATACTATTAATCAGTTTATGATTGATCTAGGATATTCCCCAGAAGATGGGATTGCATTTGATGACAACCTACAAATCGGAGTTGCAAACAAAGGATTGTTAAACATTGGTAGCTATAGATCAAAAGCGTTTAGCTCTGTTGTAGCTTCAAAACAATTTTACGATGAAGATGGTTCACAGCTTGCTGGATACCACGATGAGAATGGTAATGCTGGATTGTACAAACTAAAAATTAAATCAGCAGCATTAAGATCGTTGCTAATGAATAATGTATTCACTATCTCTGTTCCTGGCCAACCATACCTTCTTGATCCATTGGCTGGGGTAGGATCAACTATTAGGTTGGAGTATGCTATGCCCACCACAGACCCAACAAACAATACTCAAATTGATCCAGATAGATCTGGTAAGTTTTTGGTATATAAGGCAAGACACAAATTTGCTGATGGCATTTATGATACCCAAATGGATATTGTCAAGTTAACAAAGTCGACAGGATCAGGATCAACATAATGAGAACAATTAGCACAGAATATTATGGCGACGATGCCAGATGGTTTGTCGGAGAGGTTAAATCAATCGCTGATCCAGATAGACTTGGTCGTGTTAGAGTTAGGATCTTTGGTCTGCACAGCACAAACACAGCCAAGATCGCTAACACAGATCTACCATGGGCAAATGTTGTGCTTCCTGTCACACAGGGTGGTACAATGCACGTCACTCAGCCTACAGGTATTCAGATCGGTGCAAGGGTCTTTGGAATGTTTATTGATGGTAAGCACTCCCAGGTTCCATTAGTACTAGGATCAATTCCACACAATCCAACATTTAGATATACGTATGATGGCGCGCCTGATGGTTTTGTGTCTCCTGTCCAGTCAGAAGTCATTGGTCAATATCAACAGGGTGATGAGATTAACAATGCAATTAATCAAAGACTAGAAGATGCTGGTGAGCCTCAAGGCTCTGTTGGCGCTCCTTTAACTCAAGCCCAAGCAGAGATTCTGAATGGTATTGTTGCAGGACCAGGAAACCTTACAACTGATCTTATTGGCCAGACCAGACAAGAGCAAGCATTTAACTTCTTTAAACAATACTTCCAAGAAAGAAACCACAACAACCCAGGATATGTTGCAGCAGCTTTTGTTGGCAACTTTATGAATGAATCTTTTGCCCGATTGGATCCCACAATTGGTGAAGCAGATCCAATTGTTCCAGGAAGTCGAGGAGGGTTTGGTATTGCTCAATGGACCGGTCCTCGAAGGGTTCAGTTAGAACAATATGCTGCAGCCAACAATGCATATGTCGGAAACTTTACTATGCAACTTAACTGGGCAGCTCATGAATTAGAAAATGACTTGCGATTTGTTTATACTTGGTTGCAAGAAGACCAAACAATTGAGTCTGCAACTGAAACGGTCTTTGCCTGGTATGAAAATCCACAAGTATCTGTTAACTTTAAACGTCAGCATCCAGAAGCTAAAAGCTGGAGATCATATCAAAGAGCTGGAGGAATCCAAGCATTTCTACGCAGAAACTCTCAGCAAGGTAATATTATTAGAGCCTATAGGCTGGAATATGAAGAAAGACTTGGCGATGCCAAAGCTGTATATAATGCGTACGGAGGATAATTATGGCAACGCTTCTATCACTTAACTCAAAACTAAAAAGTCTTGGTATCATTTCTGGCTTTGATAAGCTAGCAACACAATCATCATCAGTCGCGTCTTCTGTACAAGCTCTAAACTCTTCTAGTCTAGGTAATGAGATTAACGCTACAATTGGTGGGGTTCAAGGTCTAAACACAACAACGGATGCAGCAATTTCTATTGGGCTTCTTACTGAAAACCTTCCTGGTCTTCGTAGTCAGATTGTTCAGGATGTTAGTTCTAGCAAGAGCGATCTTGATACCATTACAGGAAACACTGTAGACAATTCATTTAATGATCTTGTGTTTACAAGCGCTACAGCTGAGGGAGTTAAAGCAGGTGTAAACTTTGTTACTACTCCAACATCGCAACAGATGACAAATATTCTACAGAATGTTGTCCCAGAACAATATGCTAGCCAAGTTCCTTCTCTTGTTACCAATTCGTTTAGTGACTTCTCATTAGATCTGTCTACAGCTGTAGGTTCATTTACCAGTTCTTTCTCTGACATTCTTGGATCTGTAACAGGTAATGTTCTTCAAGATGTTATTTTGCAGAACGATACTAGACCGATTAACATTATTGAAAATTTAGGAGTTGACTCTGCAACAGCAGGTGAAGTTCTTGTTCTCCTTCAATCAAATCGTACCAATGAAGCTGTAGAACTGTTAACAAAACTTACAGGTAAGAGTGCTACAGAAATAGAAGCCGTACTAGCAACCGTACCAACTAGTTTGGAAGATCAGATTGATAAACGAAATGTTGGCAGTTCCTCCACAGGTGTTTATGATGTTTCTGATAAGAACAATGAATGGGATGGTGCAAACACCCCATCAACATTCTTTGATATTATTGCTACACAAGAACAGCTTACTGTTGAGATGTTAAAAAGCTCGCGAGAGATTACAGAGATTGTATTCTTTGGTCATGAAATGACAGAGAACCAATTGCTAACATCAGACGAAATACATCAGTCATACATCACAGATGGTAATGATGGTATTCCTTTTCACTATGTGGTATTGCCCAATGGTAATATTCAAAGAGGGCGGCCGTTGTCACGTACCGGCACATTTTCTACAACACACAGTCAATTCTCAATTGGCGTTGTTATTCCTCATGTCAGGGGAGTTCCAGCGACCGTCAAACAAGGAAAGAGCGTACGTCAGCTAATCGAATCATTTTATAGCGTATGGCCTGGAGGTCAAGTGTTTGATGCAGAAACAGACATTGGAGACTCTGAAGTAAAAGTAGGTGTAAATATTGGTAACTACATTGCTTCATTTAAAAAAGTAAATTATGGTAGTGCTGCGAGATCATTCTCTACTCAGCAACTTATCTCAGCTGCGCAAGGAAACGTATAATGTCCACTAGAAACGTTGAAGGTATTGTAAATAGAACAACCACTCAGGGAAGTGGGGTAGTAAGAACTGCTGGTAATATTTCATCTGGTATTGGTGATCACACAGGGATTCATCCAGCTCCTGGTACAGAAGGTAAGCCAACAACCAATACTGGTGGTAAACTTCTCAACACATTTGGTATTGAGATTCCTGATAATACCATTCAAGGAAACGAAGCAGAATATACACAGGTGTATGAAACAACCACACCTGGTGGGCATTCGATTGAGTATAATGACACTTCGGGTTCAGAAAGAATTATGATCCGTCATGCCAATGGTACAGGGGTTAATATTGGTCCAGATGGATCTGTGATTGTATCATCTAAGCGAAGAGTTGATGTTGTAAACGAAGACTACAATTTATCTGTTACAGGTGATGGTAAGATGTCATTCCAAGGTAACCTCTCTTTAAGTGTTACTGGCGATCTTAACATTGATGTGGGAGGTGAGTTTAACGTATCGTCCCAAAAGAAAACTGAATTGGTTAATGGACCTTCTGTCACTAAGGT